>ENA-OYVX01000367-OYVX01000367.1-human-gut-metagenome-genome-assembly--contig:-NODE-367-length-25421-cov-7.804699_pt1 | contig 25421 bp, 17 predicted proteins | sample MGYA00244159_ERZ653375 | MGnify/ENA primary metagenome ERZ653375 (study PRJEB26926, sample SAMN06164942) | human gut metagenome | biome: ENVO:00009003; feature: ENVO:2100002; material: ENVO:00002003... | reverse complement strand
GAGATTGCCTCTTGTCTCGTGGGCTCGGAGATGTGTATAAGAGACAGCAGATAAACATTCCTCTTATTTCTTTAGATTATATTTACTTCTTATTTAATGGTAATTTGCTACCTTTGCAACCTCATACTGACTTAAATATGAAACAACAATATACAACTATCATCCTTTTTCTGCTGTCACTATTTGTTGCACATAGTGCATCCGCACAGATAAAAGGTGTCGTTACCGACTCCCTAACCAACGAACCATTAATGTACATCACCGTTCAATACGAGGGGAAAGGTGTAGGTGCTATCACCAATGCCGAAGGAGAATATACAGTAGAAACCCGCAAAGGTTGGAATGAGCTTACATTCTCCGCCATCGGATATGTGACCAAGAAAGTCACACTAACTCCTAACACCAAAGTGCTGAACGTGAAGATGGCACCTGCCGACGTCATGCTCTCTGAAGTAGTGGTAAAACCTCAAAAAGAGAAATATTCCCGGAAAAACAACCCTGCCGTGGATTTCATGAGAAAAGTCATCGAAAATAAAAAAGGGCTGAAACTGGAAGCCAATGACTTCTATCAGTACCAGAAATATGAAAAGATGAAGATGTCCATGAACGACGTCACTCCAGAGAAGATGGAGAAAGGTATCTATAAAAAATTCTCATTCTTCAAGGACCAGGTAGAAATATCGCCCAAGACCAACAAGATGATTCTCCCTATTTCCATCAAAGAGACGTCTTCAAAAACCATCTATCGTAAAAGTCCCAAAAGCGAAAAGACTATTATCGAAGGTATGAATTCCAGCGGTATTGAAGAGTTCTTCAACACTGGAGATATGCTGGGAACCATTCTGACCGATGTATTCTCTGACGTCAATATCTATGATGACGACATCCGCCTGTTGCAACGCCGTTTCGTCAGCCCTATCGGACGAGGCGCTATCAGTTTTTATAAGTTCTATCTTATGGATACTATTATGGTGGACCGCCAGGAGTGTGTACACCTTACTTTCGTTCCACAGAACTCGCAGGACTTTGGTTTTACAGGACATCTCTATGTCGTGAAAGACTCCACCTATGCAGTGAAGAAATGTACCATGAACCTCCCTAAAAAGACTGGAGTCAACTTCGTGGACAATCTTGATATTGTGCAGCAGTTTGAACAGATGCCGGATGGCAACTGGGTACTGACAGATGACGACATGACTGTAGAATTACAATTCGTGAAAGGTTTGCAAGGACTTGAAGTACAACGTACTACCAAGTACAGTAATTACAAATTTGAAGATATAGAGCCCCGTCTTTTCCGCCTGAAAGGTAATGTCATCAAGGAAGCCAATATGCTTAACAAGAGCGATGAATACTGGGCTTCAGTACGCCAGGTTCCCCTCACCAAAAAGGAGAGTAACATGGACGTATTCATGAATCGCATTGAACAGATTCCAGGCTTCAAGTATGTTATCTTCGGTGCAAAAGCCCTGATAGAGAACTTTGTAGAAACAGGAAGCAAAAAGCACCCCAGCAAGTTCGACTTCGGTCCTATCAATACCAGTATCACAAGTAATTATGTAAACGGTACACGTTTCCGCCTCAGTGGTATGACTACCGGTAACTTCGACCCACACTGGAGTTTCAGCGGATATGGTGCTTATGGTACAAAAGATAAGAAATGGTTCTATAAAGGTCAGGCAGCCTACTCATTTAATAAGCGTGAGTATGTGTTATGGGAATTCCCAAAACATTATATCGCTTTCGATTACAGCTACGATGTCATGTCTCCGATGGACAAATACCTCTCAACAGATAAGGACAATATGTTTGTAGGCTGGAAGTGGACAAAGGTAGACCAAATGTCATATATGCGTGATGCTACCCTGACGTATGAGTTGGAAACGAATGCCGGTTTCTCCATCAAAGCTATGGCACGCCACCGCAATGATGAACCTGCCGGCGGTGTATTGCAATATTGGAAGAACGACGGTAACATAGCCGGTTCATGGGATGATACAAATACATTCGTCAAAGATATCACTACAACCGAGCTTGGCGTTACCCTACGTTATGCTCCGGGGGAAACATTTGTCAATACGAAGCAACGTCGTGTTCCGGTGTCTCTGGATGCCCCGATCTTCTCTCTTTCCCATACCATTGGTCTGAAAGGTGTGCTGGGTGGCGAATATAACTTCAATCTTACAGAAGCCAGTATCCGCAAACGTTTCTGGTTTGGTTCCTGGGGTAAACTAGACATCACCGCCCGTGCCGGTGCACAATGGAATACGGTACCGTTCCCTTTACTGAACCTGCCCATGGCAAACCTTTCATATATCACCCAGCACAATGAATCTTTCAGCCTTATCAACAACATGGAATTCCTGAATGACCGTTATGCCTCTCTTGCCATCACTTATGATATGAACGGGAAGCTATTCAATCGTATTCCCCTCATTAAAAAGCTGAAATGGCGCGAAACTTTCCGTATCCGTGGTATGTACGGAACACTTACGGATAAGAATAACCCATATAAGAGCCACAATGACGAATTGTTCCTCTTCCCTATGCGCGACGGTATGCCTACCAGCCATGTAATGGGTAGTACTCCTTATCTGGAAGCCAGCGTAGGTATCTACAACATTTTCAAACTGTTGCATATCGAATATGTACGCCGCCTCACTTACACGGATATTCCAGGTGTAAAAAAAGGAGGCATACGCTTTATGATATTAATGATATTCTAGAAATTACAAATTGCGAATCACAAATTACGAACTATTAATTTGTAATTCGCAATTAGTAATTTATAATTCGTAATTAGTAATTAAAATGACTCCCTTAGCAGAAAGGCTTCGTCCTAAAACTTTAGATGAGTACATCGGTCAGAAACATTTAGTAGGACCAGGTGCAATACTACGTAAGATGATTGATGCGGGACGTATCTCTTCATTTATTTTGTGGGGACCTCCGGGTGTAGGAAAAACCACACTGGCACAGATCATTGCCAATAAACTGGAAACTCCATTCTATACATTGAGTGCCGTTACCAGTGGTGTGAAAGATGTACGCGAAGTGATAGAACGCGCCAAGAGCAACCGCTTCTTCTCACAAGGCAGCCCCATACTGTTTATTGATGAAATCCACCGTTTCAGTAAATCGCAACAAGATTCTTTGCTTGGTGCAGTGGAACAAGGTACAGTGACATTGATAGGTGCCACTACAGAAAATCCCTCTTTTGAGGTAATCCGCCCACTGCTGTCACGATGCCAACTCTATGTACTGAAGTCTTTGGAGAAAGAAGACCTCATGGAATTACTGCAACGTGCCGTCACCACCGACCATATTCTGAAAGAGCGTAAAATCGAACTGAAAGAAACGACTGCCATGCTCCGCTATAGTGGTGGAGATGCGCGTAAACTGCTTAATATTCTGGACCTTGTAGTTTCTTCCGAAGCCAATGATCCGGTGGTCATTACTGATGAGATAGTTACCGAACGTCTGCAACAAAATCCTCTGGCTTACGATAAGGATGGAGAAATGCATTATGATATCATATCTGCTTTCATTAAGTCTATTCGTGGTAGTGATCCCGATGGTGCCGTATATTGGCTCGCCCGTATGGTAGAAGCTGGGGAAGATCCTGCCTTTATTGCCCGCCGACTCGTTATTTCCGCATCGGAAGACATCGGACTGGCAAATCCAAATGCTATGCTGATTGCCAATGCCTGTTTTGATGCTGTAATGAAAGTGGGCTGGCCCGAAGGACGTATTCCACTAGCAGAGGCTACTATTTATCTTGCTACAAGCCCGAAGAGTAATTCCGCCTACATAGCCATCAACAATGCTTTGGAACTTGTACGGGAAACGGGCAATCTACCCGTTCCGTTGCATCTGCGTAATGCACCTACCAAATTAATGAAACAATTAGGTTACGGAGACAATTATAAGTATTCCCATGACTATCCAGGTCATTTCGTGAAACAGCAATTCATGCCCGATGAACTGAAAAAACGTCGCCTTTGGGAAGCACAAGACAATGCTGCCGAGCAGAAACATGCAGAACGCATGAAAGCATTATGGGGCGAGGATAAATTTAAGAAATAATCCTTACTTAATATATCCCATACTACTTCTTCCAACAAACACACCGACCACAACAAAATATACCATTATAAGCATAATCCTAAATCTTTTCCCTAAATTTGCGTACTCACTTTAAACATAAACAGAATGAGAACTGTAGTATTAGACGGTTACACCGCAAATCCCGGTGATCTTTGCTGGGACAAATTGAAAGAGTTTGGCGAATGCGTAATTTATGATCGTACCGCCCCCGCCGAAGTACTGGAACGTGCTGCCGGTGCAGAAGCCCTCCTCACCAATAAAGTAGTGATCAACAGCGAAATGATGGCTGCCCTGCCCGATCTGAAATATATCGGCGTGCTGGCTACAGGCTACAACGTAGTAGACATAGCTGCCGCCCGTGAACGAGGTATCATTGTCACCAACATTCCTGCATATAGTACTCCCTCCGTAGGACAAATGGTATTTGCCCACATACTGAATATCACTCAGCAAGTACGCCATTACTCTGAAGAGGTCAGCAGAGGAGACTGGAGCAAGAACCCTGACTTTTGCTTCTACAATACCCCACTTATTGAATTGCTTGGCAAGAAGATAGGAATCATCGGTCTGGGACAGACCGGATATAACACTGCCCGTATAGCCATTGGCTTCGGAATGAAGGTATGGGCCTATACTTCTAAATCGCGTCTGCAACTCCCACCCGAAATCAGAAAAGCAGATCTCGACCAATTATTCCACGAATGCGACATCGTCAGCCTGCACTGTCCGTTGAACGACAGTACTCGCGAAATGGTCAACGCCAGCCGTCTCTCTTTAATGAAACCTACCTCCATCATTATCAATACCGGACGTGGTCCACTTATTAATGAGCAAGATCTTGCCAATGCCTTGAACACCGGACAAATATATGCCGCCGGACTGGATGTTCTCTCCGAAGAACCACCTCGTCCGGACAACCCGCTATTGACTGCACGGAATTGCTTCATCACCCCACACATCGCCTGGGCCAACTTTGAAGCACGCCAAAGGCTGATACATATAGCAGTCAGTAACCTGAAAGCGTATGCGGAAGGAAAACCGATAAATATTATAAAATAACATTCCTTTCAATAAACATGGGAAAATCTGAAATTCACAGTCTCTTCCGCAGTATTCCAGTGATCCTGACAGTCATTCTGGCTACTGTTACTATTATCTCCGCCTTTTCCGGGAACTTTGATCCTGCTAATTCCAAATATATGCCTGTATTGGGATTAGCTCTTCCAGTATTACTGATATGCAATCTACTGGTTGCCATCTGTTGGGCATTTGCCCGCAGTCGCTGGATCCTCATCCCTTTTGCGGCATTGGCTTTCAACTACGGTTATATACTTTCCGTTTTTCAATTCAATTTCACAAAAAAAATCCCTGAAGGACATTACAGTAGTAACTATGCCGATGGATATTTGAAAGTAGCCACTTATAATGTCGGCAATTTTGGTACCGAGATCACCGGCTACTCCTGCAAAGAGATTGCCCGCTACATGAAACAACAAGAAGTCGATGTACTCTGCTTCCAAGAGTTCGGCGACAATCAGTACTTTCCGATGGACAGCATCCGCAATGTATTTTCCCACTGGCGATATGCCTTGATACCCACTGAAGACTCCATCAGCGGAGTGCTTCCTATCGCCGTATTCAGCCGTTACCCACTCATCAATCCCCGATTTATTTCTTATCCGCAAAGTGCCAACTGCAGCATGCAGTGCGATATCATATTAGGAAGAGACACTGTCCGTCTGCTCAACAACCACCTGCAGACTACCAGTGTCAATCAAAACCGTCGGAAATGGGAACGCGGTCTTAACAATACGAATGACACCCGTCGTGAAGTGGAAGTTGTACAAGGTGCTATCAACACTTTGCACGACAACTTTGTGAAGCGTGCCGAACAGACAGACAGTATCCGTCAACTGGCCCTCGCCAGTCCTTACTCCGTAGTAGTGTGCGGTGACTTCAACTCTTTGCCGTCTTCCTACACCTATACAGAATTAAGTGATATACTTAAAGACGGGTTCCGCACCAGTGGACGGGGTTACATGTATACCTTCCGCTACTTCAAACGTTTGTTGCGTATCGACTATATTTTCCATTCACCCACCATTCAGGGATACCGCTACTACTCGCCTGACCTGGACTTATGTAGTGACCACAACCCGGTACTGATGGAAATGAAAATAAAGAAATAAATCTAAATCATTCATGTACAAAAATACCCCAGCATGTAAATGGAGTTACCGTGTGGAAGAAACTAAGTTACCATCTGGGATAAACAGAATTTCCATGAAAGGGAAATGTACTATGTGCTGAGGATGAGGTTTCATTTTTCCAGTAGGAGAAATATTTTTTCCCAATAGGAGAAAAATTAGACTAAAATGTCTTCAAAGAAAGACCACTCTCCTATTTCATACAAAATTTCCCCTATAAAATTTCATTTCCGCTAAGAAAAAGGCAAAACAAGCGTTTCCTATCGATAAGATACTACAATAAAGAAAGGACTTTTCATAATGATACAAATGATTAAAACGAGACTGAACTCTATTTTTTTAGAGTTCAGTCTCGTTTTAACTCAACACTTTTTATCAAATAGAAAGAATAACCAACAATCCCTTTTGAGTTATATTTGGTATATTATTCATTCTGCAAAAATAAGTACTAGAGAAATAAAATCAGGTACGGTTTTTCTTTTATTTTTTCCTCAAAACTATTGACAAGAAACTTTAGACACCAACCATGCCTAACTCAGATTTTAACATTCAATAATATTAGTCATTCAAACATAAAATTATTTTCACCAAATCCAAGCATCAAAGTCACAGGCAACTTCCACTGCATTCTCCACACTATCAACCAGATTACAAAAGAAATCAATTCCTGTTTCTTCCTCCAGTCTGTCAATGCTCACCGCATAAGCCTTGAAGTCATCAGCTGTAGGTTTCTGCGGCAAAGTCTCTGAATGAGGTACCAAAAAACCAATAGCATTATACACACCGTCTTTCTCAGAAAGAAGAGCTATATAGTAATATGCCGGACAAACTAAACCATGAATTGTCCTACCGTTAGCATCAGTTTCAGGATATTTGCCATCACCACCTTTTACGGTACCAGTAAAGCCTGTGAGCAACTTATTGAGTGTGGCACCTTTTGCCACATATACCTTATCATAAGTATTACCTATAGTGGAACGTCCCCATTTCTGTATCAACTGCTCCAGTCCTACCCAATATTTCTGATTAAACGAAGCTATCTGTGCTGATATATTTGTATAAAGAAAAGTCTGTTCATTCGCTTCCTTACAATATACACGATCTTCACTGGCGCAAATATGCCCTTTATCGAAACCATCACTCTTGTGATCAGCTTCTTCTACTCCTCCCATTGTATCAAAGTTGTATGCAGAATCCCATCCCCAAGCATCAGTACGCTTTACATTGTCCTGTGCGGTTAGCTTATCAAAGTAAAAAGCCACCCACGACGAATGACGAAGTTCCGCATTCCAAGATGTCGCCAGATTCATAATATACTGATCATTATAGTTCACATAATGCTCACGATAAATTCCATTAACCTCATTAACAGCCGGCATCTCCAAATTAAGTACCGAAGGAAAATCTACTAAATAAGCTTCATTAGCATTAATATTTGGTCCTACGGATGTCTGATCGGTCAGGACATACTCTATTCCCACATTGTTACCGTCGATATAGGCCACACGCAACTTCATATAGTTATATACACGATATTCACCATAGCGTACCCAATAGCATTTACCTTCGATCACCTCAGCCATATGGCTCCATGCTCCCTGCTCAGATGCTTCTGCCATACCATCAAGCCGTGTGCTTCCATCCTCCAAGAAATAGAAATGGGAACCATAAAAAGTCTTCTCTTTCAGATAAAACGGAAGAGAAGATCCTTCAGGATTAAACACATTGAAACCTTTTTTAGAATCTTCGTATCCTTGCATTACAAAGGTGGAAGCATCACTCTGCGTAGTCTCTATGTAACCATTATCCGGAACAATATCTGTGTCACAAGCCATTAAAGTCCAGAGAAAGAGACTTATATAAAAAAGTTTATTAAATAGTTTCATATATTATATAAAAAGGGAGGTGACAAATGCTTCATACAAAGCTTGTCACCTCCAGTTAATCAAAATATTTACTCAGCGTCTTTTTCTTTGATCAAAATGTTCTGAATTTCCCACGTTGGTGCACTCTCCTCAGTAGATACGTATTGGAAAGCGATACGTACGATATTACCTACATATTTAGAAAGATCTATATTTCCCACATTCACAAAATTCCAGTCTGTACCTGCCGGGCGTTTCTCAAGTTGTATTTCTTCCCATGTAGCCTTTGTCACATCATCCTTATAATCAATAGAAATCTTCACAAAACAATGATCAGCCACAGTAGCATTGGTACCCAGTTTATTGACAGCCTCATCAAAGGTCATCACTGGAGCCACCCCCTTACGGAAGTCAAAAGCAGGAGATACTAACCAACTCTCGGCTGCATTGCATTGGTTACTGAAAGCTGCCCCCTTCCAGCCATAGGAAGTAGTATTTACCCAAACAAAACTTATACCACCGCTCAGCAACACATCTTGAGCCTTGAATCCGGCTTCGTTACCATTCAGCGATTCATCAATATAAACGCTTATCTTGGCAGATATACCGTCTTTGTCAAGTGTAAATGTTGTAGCTTGTTCCACACTTTCGGGAGTCGCAATCCAGTTACCCGCACTTTTTGTGAATTCTTCCACACCATAAGCATCAGCCTTCTTCTTGTAAACCACCACTGCACGATCAGCATCAACAGCATATGGATATTTACCATTTAGGTAAACAGGCAATACCAATTCGGGTTCTGCAATAAATGAAGCACCTATGGAAGCATAAACTGAAGGTTCCACTACAGCCACCTTGGCATCATCATTGGAGTAAAGAGACCAACTCTCACCGTTATAACGATAAAGTGAGGAAGTGTTAGATGCTACATAAGCACGAGTCATAGTACGAGTGTTTGCTGATACAGCATAATCCGTAGAAACCCAGACCGTAAGAGCCTCAGGACTGCCAAAATTAATAGCCTCATCCATCGTCATATAAGGCAATACTGCATTTTCCTCTATCTCGATCGCAGGAGATACTAAATAAGATTCAGACGCATGATTTACACTGTTAACAAAAGCAGAAGCTTTGAAACCAAACTTATCTGTATTCTGCCATATAAAATCCAAACCACCAGTATTAACATCATAGAAAGTAAAGCCACCCATATCTCCCAATAAGGAATTGGTATAATATGTCTTATCATTAACCTTAGAAGCAGCATAACTACCAAATGAGTACTGAGCAACACCTTCCTTATTTACATAGTAATTCAACTTCACGCTTTTCTCTTTCTGAACATTGGTGATAGTAAACAAATCCGCACCGCCCGCAGAAGTAACTGTCCAGTCGTATCCCTCTGTACCAACTTCGGTAGTTACGTTAAAACTGTCATAATTACCGCTCATATAAAAATACTGCCCCAACACATTCTTAATATTGAAACCTGCTTCAGTAGCTTCAAGCGTAATAATAAAATCAGCAGCATCAGCAACTGCAATAACGCCAGCTTCCACCTTTATAGGATCGGGATACATATACCCATATGTCTTTCCATCATCCAAACGTCCAAAAGGATAATACTGTCCATCAGCACCCAACGAAGCAATCACATATTTACCCGCTCCTCCAAAAGCACCGCTTTTAGACACCTTGGCAAATGTGCCATCAGCGGTTTCAGCAAATAAATAAACGTCCAAATAAGGCACAGAAAGCACTTTAGCATTCTTCAGTTCCCACGTAGCCGCCCCTGTATCAGTACTGGTATATTTGAAAGCAATGTTCACCACTTGTCCTTTCCATGCAGAAAGATCAATAGCGCCCATATTCACAAAATCCCAGCTCTTTCCTGTTGCACGTACAGGCACTGCTGCAACCTGAGTCCAAGTAGGTTCAGAAGAACCTCCTCCGCCACCACCAATACTAGGTTCCGTTTCAGAATAAGCATAGTCTACGACTACCATATCGCCTGCAACTGCACTTGCTACTTTTTCTTTCAGAATAGCGGGAATCTTACTTACAGTGGCTGGTGAAAGATAAGAAGCCTTTACCTTGTCCCCCCACACGCCATCATAGTCTTCCGACTCTAGTGTATAACCAGATATATCAGTAAAGTCTTTCAAATAAGCAGACGGAGTCTGATACTGATTATATGTAACAGTGAACTTTGATTTAATATCTGCATTAGGATACTTCTCAGCCAAAAAAGCAGGAATGTATTCATCAGCAGTAGCATCGGCAGTAAAATAGCCATTCTTTCCCACACTTTCCAATGCTTCCAAACCTGTCTTTCCTTCCGGATCTTTAGCCAACGCCAATGCCTGATTGGTTTTATCACCGGCAATAGAAGCATAGTCTGAAGTCTGCAGCGTCATAGTGATGTTTTTCACATCCTGATATCCACTATTAATATCAAACTGATCATTGTAATCATCGTTACAGGCCGCTAACAGCACCAGCAAAACAAACGATGTAACTATATTTTTTTTCATAATTCTCTTCTTAAATAATCTTCATGATTAGAAATTAACTCTCAAACGGAGGCTATATGTACGCCCGAGGGTATAGAACACATATACATTCTCGTCTGTAGCAACCTTACCTTTAGGATTCCATGCCTTTTCAATATACTGATAGTTCAGTAAATTATTCACATTACCCGAGAATACAGCATCCAGACCACCAATTTTAAATTTCCAAGAAGCATTCAAGTCTATCATACTTGCAGCGGGAATTCTCCATGGGTCATCTAGTGTATTTTCTTTATTAATGCTAAGCAATGTACCATCTACTTGATAATATGAATAGTTGCGACCATAGTAAGTCCAATCTGCACCTACACGAATATCTTTATTCACATTTACATTCAAACCAACCGCAGCTGTAGTCTGAGCCGAACCACCCACACGTACACCATCCATATTGATAATGGCCCACGCATGATCGGGTCCTAACAGTTCGGTAACATTACCGTTTCTGTCAAGAGGCTGTCCACCTTGCTCAGAGAAGAAATATCCCTTAGCGTTGCTACCCCACTTCCAATCACCATAAGAGAACATACCCGTCAGTTCCATCCAATTAAAAGGCCTAAACTTCAAATCAAGTTCCGCTCCCATGTGAGTAGCTTCTACACCTGACATATTGATATTAGCACGCGTATAACCCAAATCTGTACCAGTAGTCATTGTTTTATCCATCCACTTAGTATAGTAAAGATTGACGTTAGCAGTTAGCATACGATTACGAAACCCATATCCCAACTCAGCAGAAAAAATCTTTTCATTCACAGCATTGGGATTAGTAGCATTGCTACTAGTAGCTTGCATAAATGCACCATAAGAGAATTTTGGTGCACGGCTAATAGCACCCACATTGAAAAATACATTGTGATTTTCGGTCAAATTATAGTTAGCACCTCCCTTAGCAGTAAAGCCCAAGAAATTTACGGTTTCTGATTTCTCATGCGCCTTGTCGTAGTAGAAACGGTCTACACGCCAATAGCCAGTGTTAGAAAGAGAACCTGAGACAAAAGCAGCCAATTTGTCTTTATTATATTCCAATTGGAAAAAAGCGCCTTCTTGCATCACATGACCGTCATAATCGCGATAAACCACGTCACCTACATAAAGTTTTTCATAGGCCCACATAGGATCGGCCGCTGCGGCATTATTGGCAGCTTTCACCTTCAAACGGTCTGCATTATCCATATAGTATTCACCACCAAAAAGGTCAGAAATCACATTAGTATGCGTACCTTTGTAATAACGAAAATCCACACCACCATAAAAATCGAAATTCTCACCGAACTTAGTCGTATAAGTAGAAAGTAAACCATACCAAACATGTTCGTTCTTAGATTCAGACATTACCAATGCCGAACCATATTCACTAGAAGCATTATAATCTTCAATGGCAGCATAGTCAAAAGTACCATCCGGGCAACGGAAAGTAGTATTTAGCACTCCCTTATAAGCACCATTCCAAGAAGAATAGCTATACGGAGAGAATTTATCATTACCTTGACCGGAATAACCGCCACCACGTCCCAATGACATATATAAAGAGGTAGAAAGCGACGATTTGCGATCAATCTCCCACTGATGATTTAAACTGATCTGTGGTTTATGATAATAATTATGGTTTGCATTATAAGCTTCTCCATTTTTACGGTAACCGAACGAAGGGTTATACTTATTATCCGCAACACCATAAGTACGCTTTGTCATTTCCCAATCAGCAATAGTCAAACCAGCACCTTTATCACGTTGATCATGATGCTGCGGTGCACCGGTAGCCATAAATTGTAACTGGTGATTGTCGTTGATGCGCTTGGCCAAATTGATAAAGTAATTGTAACCTTCAAACTTAGTACCTTGTACATAACCGTCTCCCCAATGTTTGGCACCAAGCAAAGTCAAAGCCCAACCATTCTTCGTCAATCCTGTAGAAATATTAAACTGGATCTTGTTCATGCCATCATTACCCATAGCATAAGAAACACTTCCACCTTTCTTCGACTCAAGACCTTTAGTTACAATATTAATTGTACCACCTACTGAAGGTGCAGATACCTTACTGGCTCCCAAGCCACGTTGTGTCTGCAATGTACGGGTTACGTCAGAAAGCCCTGCCCAGTTGCTCCAATATACACCTCCCCACTCCATATCGTTGACAGGTACACCATTCACCATTACGGCCACATTTTCCTGACCGAAACCACGCATGTAGATTTCAGAGTCGCCATAACCGCCGCCCTGCTTATTGGCATGTACACCTGGCGTTGATTTCAGAATTTCAGGAAATTCCTGTGTACCCAACTTTTCTTCAATAAACGTAGGATCTACTGTAGATAAAGCCACCGGAGTCTTACGAGCAACAGCTATAGACGAAGTAATCACCACATCCTTTAGCATCACAGCATCCGGTTCCATCTTGATAGTACCCAAATCAACAGAAGCACCCTTCTGTGTTATTTTCTTCTTGAGGTCTTTGAAACCTACATACTTGAACACCAATGTCCCACCTTGAGCAACACTTTGCTTAAAATAACCATCAATGTCAGTCACAGTTCCTTGTGAAGTGCCTTCTACCATAACAGCAGCGCCCACTAACGGCTCGCCTGTTTCCGAGTCAACAAGCTGCCCCCTCACTGTAGTCTGGGCAAATGCCGCAGCACTGAATACAGACAGCACAGCCACTAACAGGAAATGAATTAGATGTTTTTTCATACTTCTGTTTTTTGTTAATTAAAAGTGTTAATTAATTATTAAATACTGTTTTAAGACGCAAATATAATTAATAAGATTTAGATTTGTATTACATTTCTGCTACAAAATTTCAGAGTAGATAGGAGTTATTGAGACTTTTTATAACAATAAAGCCCTACAAGTTTTTTGCAGGGCTTTCTATTTGTCATCAAAATATAATTTATGCTATCAGATTCTCACTGTTATCAGTCATTCATCAGCTTTCTATAACGTACACGGGTAGGTTCTTCTTTTCCTAAACGTTTCTGTTTATTTTCCTCATATTCTGAATAAGAACCTTCGAAATAGAAGACATTGGAGTCTCCTTCGAACGCAAGAATGTGAGTACAAATACGATCGAGGAACCAACGGTCGTGACTGATGATTACAGCACATCCGGCAAAATCTTCAAGACCTTCTTCAAGAGCACGAAGGGTATTTACATCTATGTCATTGGTAGGTTCGTCCAGCAAGAGTACGTTGCCTTCCTCTTTCAATGCCATAGCAAGATGCAGGCGATTGCGTTCACCACCGGAAAGTACGCCGCAGAGTTTTTCCTGATCGCCACCGGAGAAATTGAAACGCGAAAGATACGCACGGGCATTAATATCGCGACCGCCCATACGAATCAGCTCCGTACCACCGGAGATTATCTGATAAACACTCTTGTTCGGATCAATATCACTATGCTGCTGGTCTACATAAGCCACCTTTACGGTCTCTCCTACTTCAAACTCACCTTTATCTACAGTTTCCAATCCCATAATCAGACGGAACAGCGTAGTTTTACCGGCACCGTTAGGACCGATAACACCAACGATACCATTGGGAGGAAGCATAAAATTGAGATCATCAAACAGTAACTTATCACCATAGGCCTTTGCCACATGTTTTGCTTCGATAACTTTATTACCAAGACGCGGACCATTAGGAATGAAGATTTCCAGTTTTTCTTCCTTCTCCTTGATGTCTTCGTTCATCAACTTATCGTAAGAGTTCAAACGTGCTTTTCCTTTTGCCTGGCGTGCCTTAGGGGCCATGCGTACCCAATCCAACTCACGTTCCAATGTTTTACGGCGCTTACTGGCTGTCTTTTCCTCCATTTCCATACGCTTGGTCTTCTGCTCCAGCCAGCTGGAGTAGTTACCCTTCCAAGGAATACCTTCACCACGGTCGAGTTCAAGAATCCAGCCTGCTACATGATCAAGGAAATAACGGTCGTGAGTAACAGCAATTACCGTACCTTCGTATTGTTGTAAATGTTGCTCCAACCAATCGATAGATTCAGCATCAAGGTGGTTGGTAGGCTCATCCAGCAACAGTACGTCAGGCTTCTGCAACAGCAGGCGACAGAGTGCCACACGACGGCGTTCACCTCCAGAAAGATGTTCCACGCTTGCATCTTCGGGCGGGCAACGAAGGGCATCCATAGCACGCTCTAATTTACTATCCAGATTCCAGGCATCAGTTGCATCGATAATATCCTGCAACTCTCCCTGACGTGCAAATAGCTTGTCCATCTTATCAGCATCCTCGTAGTATTCAGGCAAACCAAACTTCTGATTGATCTCTTCATACTCAGTCAATGCATCTACAATGGGCTGCACACCTTCCATTACAATCTCTTTTACAGTTTTTGTAGGATCCAGATAAGGCTCCTGAGCCAGATAGCCTACTGAGTAACCCGGTGAAAATACCACTTCGCCCTGATAAGACTTGTCCAACCCGGCGATAATCTTCAGCAAGGTAGATTTACCGGAACCATTCAAACCGATGATACCGATCTTTGCGCCATAAAAGAACGAAAGATAGATGTTCTTCAACACCTGCTTATTGTTCTGCTGAATGGTCTTGTTCAGCCCTACCATAGAAAAGATAATCTTTTTATCGTCAACTGTTGCCATAAAGTTTTAAGTGGATTATATTAATAAGGTATTTACTTTAATACTATGCAGCGCTCTTTGCAATCTGCCACAAAACTTTGGCAAAGATAAGAAAAAAAGAGAAATCCTTTTGCTTTTCCAAAAAATGTCTCTATCTTTGCGCCCGCTTAACAGCAATAAAGGTTTGATTCGCTAGCTCAGCAGGTAGAGCACAACACTTTTAATGTTGGGGTCTTGGGTTCGAGCCCCAAGCGGATCACACAAAAGGAACTTTGAAAGTTCCTTTTTTTTATTCAAAGAAGACTAAAGCATCTGATTGATAGCTCCTTACAAATCAAAACACAAAGAAGACTTTAACTAAATAACTATATCTAAACCATTCGTTATGAAGAGAAAATTACTATTGCTGGCCCTTTTGGCCTTATCCTTATCTGCCGTTCAGGCTCAAACCAAACTCAAATGGAACGCTTTATATTGGGCCATGGGTGTAGTGAACATGTCGGCAGAAACCAAACTTGCAGATAAGTGGACATTCAATGGAGATGCCGTATACTCACCCTGGAAAAGCATCGAGGGCAACCCTATGAGATTCGGCCAATTAATTGTAGAAGGCAGATATTACCCTAAAGGAGCATTCAACGGACTCTATGTAGGAGGATATGGCAGTTATCACAGACTGTTTAAATTCACAAAATGGAATTATATCAATCATGATAAATATCAAAAAGGCAATGGCATGTCTTTCGGAGCAACTTTAGGCTATCAAATTAAAATTAACGACCGTTGGGCAGTAGACCTCTTCGCAAGCTATGGATGGCAGCATTCCCGATATAAAGGTTATATAAAATCTACCGGAGAAATGTATGTGGGCAAAAACGCCAGCGCCGAATGGTTACCCTACAAATTAGGTGCATCTTTTGTTTACCGACTGGTAAAATAATTCTAAATATCATTAAATGAGCACGTACCTGATTATCTTTATCAGTACATTTGATTGTTACTCATATATATAATCCATAAAATATAAGTATGTATGAAAGCAATCCGAATTATTTTTTCCTTATTGCTGATTATGGCAATCAGTATACCGACTCTTTCTGCACAAACTTAGAAAGAAAAGAAAGAGCTAAAGAAACAAGCGGTTGAAAAACTCATCACATCCGGGAAATATAAAATAGATGTGAACCGGGCACTTCCTGCAAGGGGACGGTCCGTGATGCTGACTTCTCCATATTCTGTAGAAATCAGAAACGATTCCATCATATCCCATCTACCTTATTATGGAAGGGCCTATTCAATTCCTTATGGTGGCGGAGAAGGGCTCAACTTCAAAGCTCCACTTACCGACTACAAGCTGGATTGGGATAAGAAAGGAACAGCAAAAATTAAATTCACGGCACGGAGCACGGAAGATAAATTCGATTTTGATATCGATATTTTTAGCAACGGCTCCTCTACCATATTCGTAAACATGCAAAACCGCCAGTCCATCAACTTTCAGGGAGAAGTAGATATGACGGAAAAAGAAATGGAAAAATAAGGTATATAACCTGCCAATGATTACCTTTGTGCAATGACATCCTAAATTTATGTACAAAGAATACCCACCATGCAGTCTGCTCTCCCCCTATATTGACAAATATTGGGAATTTAAAGGCAATCCTGAATATGGAATGCGCATCAACATACTTCCCGACGGATGCACGGATTTTATCTTCACCCTTGGAGAGGCTACACAGACGGTAGATGGCAGGCTAACCATGAAACCTTACCGTTCCTACTTCATTGGACCGATGAATAGTTACTCGGAACTGGTAGCTTATGCGGAAACCATTCATATGCTGGGAGTCCGTTTTCTACCTTCCGGATTATCACGTTTCATACAATTACCCCTGCATGAACTTACCAATCAAAGAATCTGTGCTGATGAAGTAACTAACTTCTTCGATGCCTCATTTGCAGAAAGACTATGTGAAGAGGATAACTTTAGAGATAGAATAAAGATAATAGAAGAATTATTCATCAAGTCTCTATACAAATATGATCTACAGACGGACCCACAGATTGCGTTTGCCATAGAACAAATAAACCGTCATCAGGGAAAGCTCCCGGTACAATCATTAGTGGAAGATATTTGCCTATGCCAACGACAATTCGAACGTAAATTCAAAATAAATACAGGATACACTCCCAAAATATACAGCAGAATTATGCAGTTCAAAAATGCGGTAGATTTATTGAGGAGTGCTACCTGCGACAACCTGTTATCTACTGCTGTTCACGCAGGATACTATGATGTCCCCCATCTTTCAAGAGAAATAAAAAGAATGTCAGGTAATACCCCCTACTCTTTTCTGGCCCTTCCTTCGCCGGAAGAAGAAGTCACGCTGACTTACGTAGAAGCGTAAATGTCGTTTTTATACAATGAAGGAATATCTCCGGCTACTTATATTTGCACCATTCAATTAACAAAACAGATTAAAAAGATGGAAACACTTGAAAAGAAAGCCGCAGAAATGCTTCAAAAGAGCGAAGTAGTAGTTCTTGCCTCTATTAACCAAGAGGGGTATCCCCGCCCTGTACCTATGAGTATGGTTAAAGCCGAAGGTATTTCAACCGTTTGGATGTCAACCGGAAACGACTCATGGAAAACAATTGATTTTCGTAAGAATCCGAAAGGGGGTTTATGTTTCTATGCTCAGGGAGACAGCGTTTGCATGACCGGTGATGTAGAAGTTATCACAGATGCAGATACCAAACAAGAACTTTGGCAAGACTGGTTCATCAACCATTTTCCCGGTGGCCCGACTGACCCCAACTATGTTATACTAAAGTTTGAGGCTAACCATGCTACTTACTGGATAGAGGGAAAGTTCGTCCACAGAAAAGTTTAATGAGTATTAAGTTACGTTCAATAAAAAGATAATCCACCGAAAGTTAACCTAATAAAGAATATAAATTCATATATTTGCGTTTACTATAAAACAAACTCATATATGAAGATCAAAACTTTATTATTCCTGTTTATCTGTCTCTCTTTAAGTGCCTGCAAGGATGATGACGATCCAAGTGGTAACAGTGATCGTCCTGAGACGCAGGCATGGATAGAAGATACCATGCGCGAACATTATTATTGGTACAATGAAATACCGGCAGCCGGCAAGCTGAATTATGCGAATGATCCGGAAACTTTCTTTTATTCATTATTGTCTGATAAAGACGGGAAAGTTCGTGGAAGCAAACATCAATATTTCTCCTACATCAAAGAACTCACAGGAGAAAATACACGTAGCACGATAAATGAAGAGTATTCATACGGTTTTGAATTTACGGGTATTTATGCTGATAAAACACATCAGGATATACTTGCGCTCGTACTATATGTAGTGAAAGGTTCTCCGGCCGATGATGCCGGATTGCAACGAGGCGACTGGATTACAGAAATCAATGATGCTCCAGTTACAGATGCTAATTTTGCATCATTATCCGGAGGTGAGGCCTGTTCATTAACAATAGCCAAATGGGACCCGGCAACAAAGAAGTTTGTGATTCAGAATGAAAAAATAAATTTAGCATCAGCCCGGAAAGTTGAAGATGATCCGGTGTATACATGGAACGTCATCGAAAGTCCTGTTAAAAATAAAAAAGTAGGTTATCTGCTTTACAACCATTTCACTGCAGGGAAAAGCGATGATGACACGTCTTACGACGACCATTTAAAATCTCTTTCAGGCTCTGACTTCAACGGAGTGGATGAATTTGTCTTGGATTTACGATACAACAATGGTGGAGCATTATCTTCCGGTATCTTATTATGTACTATTCTCCAACCGGAAAATCAAGTTGGCAACAAATTAGGTTACCTACAATACAATGATAAACAAAAAAACAAAAAGGTCCAATTTAATACAAACAAGAGTTTGCTCGGATCAAACGGGAAAAACCTGAACCTAAAAACACTGTATGTATTAGTAAGTAGTTCCAGTGCATCCGCTTCGGAAATGGTGATCAACTCATTGGAACCTTTTATGAATGTTGTGGTAATTGGAGAAACAACTGTAGGTAAAAACGTCGGTTCACTGGAATATACAAGCGACGACAAAAAGTGGGAGATGCACCCTATTGTTTGTCAAATATACAATTCAGTAGACTTTACTGATTATGCTGATGGAATAGCGCCGGATGTACAACTTGACGAAGCATTCACATACGTTGATGCTCAAACTGTATCTCCCATTGAAATGTTTCCTTTAGGAGATCCGAATGAACACTTATTTAAAGCTGCCATAGACCTGATTGACGGAAAAACCACCCTCACCCGGAGTATAGATGCACCGGGCACAGTCGCTTACAAAAAGGTTCCCGGTAACTCAATAGACAGAAAAGCAACCGGCAGTGTGATTATTAACAAATAATCTGTAAATTTGCAGTCCGAAATTTACAGACTGTAAATCATGCAAGGAACAAAGAATCTGACTAAAGGGCCTATCAATCGCCAGTTATTTAATCTGGCGATACCTATTATGGCTACTTCCTTTATCCAGATGGCGTACAGCCTGACGGACATGGCATGGGTGGGCCGTTTAGGCAGCGAAGCAGTTGCTGCTGTCGGTGCAGTAGGTATACTCACCTGGATGTCCGGTTCCATAGCCTTGCTGAATAAAGTAGGTTCTGAAGTCAGCGTAGGGCAATCTATCGGGGCTCGTAGCGAACAAGATGCACGGCAGTTCGCTTCGCATAATATCAGTATTGCCCTGCTCATTTCTGTATGCTGGGCAGCCCTGTTATTTCTATTTGCCGATCCTATCCTGCATATATTCGAACTGAAAGAGCATATCACACAGAATGCCGTAACTTACCTACGTATTGTCTCAACAGGATTACCTTTCGTATTTTTATCGGCCGCCTTCACAGGAATATACAATGCGGCAGGACGAAGCAAGACACCTTTCTACATCAGTGGTACCGGATTGATAATGAATATCATACTCGACCCGTTATTTATCTTCGGTTTTGGCTGGGGAACAGTGGGTGCAGCCCTCGCCACATGGTTATCCGAAGCTACAGTATTCGGTATTTTCATTTATCAGCTACGGTATAAAGACAATCTGCTGGGAGGCTTCCCTTTTCTTACCCGTCTTAAAAAGCAATACACCCACCGTATATTCAAGCTCGGGCTTCCGGTAGCTACGCTGAATACCTTGTTTGCCTTTGTCAATATGTTCCTTTCGCGTACGGCTTCGGAACAAGGGGGACATATCGGACTTATGGCTTTCACTACCGGAGGACAAATAGAAGCCATTACCTGGAATACCTCGCAAGGTTTCTCTACCGCATTAAGTACCTTCATTGCACAGAATTATGCTGCCGGAGAAAAATCGAGAGTAAAAAGGGCTTGGTATACTACACTGTGGATGACATCTATATTCGGTACCCTATGCTCATTACTCTTCATTTTCTTTGGAAGTGAAGTGTTTTCCATTTTCGTACCCGAACCGGAGGCTTTCCGCGTAGGTGGTGATTTCCTGCGTATAGACGGTTATTCACAGCTCTTCATGATGCTGGAAATCACCATGCAAGGCGTATTCTACGGATTAGGAAGAACAATTCCGCCAGCCATCATCAGTATATCATGTAACTATATGCGTATTCCCGTAGCCCTGCTTCTGGTACACATGGGAATGGGGGTAGACGCCATATGGTGGGCTGTAAGTGCAACCACCATTGCTAAGGGACTTATACTCACATTCTGGTTTATACTTATAAAAAGAAAAATTCTCTAAAAAAGGAGAACAAAATACCTAAACATAACATCAACATATTTGTTATATATCTAACTTTGCATTATAAACATAGTAACATTTTTAAAAGAACAAATTATGAAAAAGATGAAAATTAGTGTACTGTTATTGAGCGGTGCTATATTATTAGGAAGTTGCAGTACAATGAACAATACCGCAAAAGGCGGTGTGATTGGTGGTGGATCAGGCGCAGCAGCCGGTGCTATCATTGGCGGACTTATCGGTAAAGGTAAGGGCGCAGCTATCGGTGCGGCTGTCGGTGCGGCAGTAGGTACAGGTGCCGGTGTTGCCATTGGCCATAAGATGGATAAGAAAGCTGCCGAAGCTGCCAAAATTGAAGGTGCACAAGTAGAGAAAGTAACCGATACCAACGGACTTGCTGCTGTAAAAGTAACTTTCGAATCAGGCATCCTGTTTGGTTTTAATTCATCAGCATTGAGCAATACATCAAAAGCTTCTTTGCGCGAACTGGCCCAGATTCTGAAGGAAGACCCTACAACGGACATTGCTATCGTAGGCCATACAGATAAAGTAGGTACGTATGAAGCAAACATGAAAGTTTCAAAAGACCGTGCATATACTGTAGAAAACTATCTGCAGGATTGCGGCGTTTCTCCTGCACAATTCAAGCAAGTGGAAGGCGTAGGCTACAATCAGTATGATGACAGCATGACAGCCAGTCAAAACCGTCGTGTGGATATCTATATGTATGCCAGCGAACAGATGATTAAGAACGCAGAAGCAGGTAAATAAGCTACAAGATACAAAGCTACGAGCTACAAGTTGCTACGCAATGTTTTTTAGGAAAAAGCAAAGATTTTGCTATCACACCTAAAAGCGTCCGTACTTGTAGCTCGTAGTACGTTACTAACCAACAAAAGCCACGGCAATAAATATGAAGAAGGTTTTGCGAATCCTACGCAATCTGATACTCTTTTTCTTTATCTCCACTATTCTCACAGTGGTGATCTATCGTTTTATTCCCGTTTACTTCACTCCCCTCATGGTTATCCGGAGTACTCAACAGATTTTTAAAGGCGAAAAACCGGTCTGGCATCACAGTTGGGTTTCTTTTGATAAAATCTCTCCTCACCTGCCGATGGCGGTAATCGCTTCGGAAGACAATCGCTTTGCTACTCACAATGGTTTCGATTTCATAGAAATAAAAAAAGCTATGAAAGAGAATGAAACACGAAAGCGGAAGCGAGGAGCCAGTACCATCAGCCAGCAGACAGCAAAAAATGTATTTCTTTGGCCCCAATCTTCATGGACGCGAAAAGGACTTGAAGTTTACTTCACCTGGCTTATTGAACTCTGTTGGTCGAAAGAACGGATCATGGAAGTATATCTTAACTCTATCGAAATGGGAAAAGGTATTTATGGAGCAGAAGCTACCGCCAAATACAAGTTCCACACCACTGCTGCTAAACTAACAGCAGGTCAAAGTGCATTGATTGCAGCAACCCTTCCTAACCCCATACGCTTTGATTCCGCACACCCGTCAGCTTACATCCTGCGCAGACAGTCACAGATATTAAGGTTGATGAAGTTAGTTCCCAAATTCCCTCCGGTAGAAAAAGCAGAAAAGAAATGAAGAAAACCTTGCCATTGTTCTTAATTTGTATACTTATCTGTTGTGGAGCACATGCCCAACGTACAGAAGTTTATAACCCGCATATACATACGGTGCAGGTCATCGCCAACAACGACTATATGGCTCCTGCCGTCATCCGGTTAGGTGAAGGTGAAACTGTAGAAATCTCATTCGACCACCTCACGCACGATTACCATCGTTATCAGTATGTCCTCACACATTGCAATGCAGACTGGACCCCGTCCGACCTTTCCGAAACAGAATACCTGGATGGTTTCAATGATAATCCGATAGAGGATCACGATATTTCCGTCAACACTACTCTGCCCTACACACACTATCGCCTAACGCTTCCCAATGACCAGGTACGTCCCAAACTTTCCGGTAACTATCGTCTGGTGGTTTATGATGATGCAGAGGGCAAGAATAAACCCGCTTTCAGCACTTGCTTCCGGATATTGGAGAAAGAGGTAAACATATCAGCACAAGTCAGCAGTGATACAGAGATAGATCGTAACAAGACCCATCAGCAAGTCAGCTTCAGTATCCAGCATAAGGGATATCCCATTCGTAACCCTCAGAATGAAATCAAAGTGCACGTTTTACAAGATAATCGTACAGACAACGAAGTTACCAATCTTCAACCTTCTTACGTTGGTCCTGACCAGTTACGCTACGAACATAACCGTGCGCTGATATTTCCAGCAGGAAACGAATATCGCCGTTTCGAAATGGTGAGTACACGATATGCCTCACAAGGTGTGGAAAGTATCCGCTATCATGCCCCTTACTATCACGTCACGCTGCAACCGGACCTGCCTCGTCTACTCAATTATAGTTATGACCAGGATCAAAATGGACGTTTTGTAATACGGTATGATGAAGCGGTGGATAACAATACGGAAGCAGATTACTTCTTTGTACATTTCTCTCTGTTATGGGAGAATCCGCTTACAGAGGGAAAGTTTTATCTGCAAGGAGCTTTCACGTATGATGATTTTAATGAAGAGAATCTGCTGAAATATAATCCGGAGACTCACGCTTATGAGTGTGCCCGATTGCTGAAGCAGGGAGCATATAATTACCAGTATCTGTATGTAGCCCCCGGAAGTACAGTAGGAAGCACCGCACAGGCAGAGGGGAATTTCTATGAAACGGAGAATGAATATCTGATACTTGTTTATCACCGGCCTTTTGGAGAGAGGTATGACCGACTGATTGGTATGCAACAGGTTAGTTATAAATAAGAAACCAACTAAACAGGTATTTGCCCGGCTCTTTTTGCATCTTTACCGTAAGTCTTATTGGGTGTTGACCGTAGTCAACAGGCCTGTCAACGTAGGTTAACAGGACCGTCAACCAACGTTGACAGGCCTGTTAACCAAGGTCAACATCCCATTATTCCTAAGAGCAAACGTTATATTCATTAGTCCTGAACAAAACAATCCCTTATTATAGAACAAATGAATCAATAAGCTCTTAGTACGAATGCCCTCCGTCCTTCATCTCTTTCTCATTAATCTTATGTATATCAATGCTTCTCCAAGCATAGAAGATATACGCAAGCACAAATGGAACCAAGAAAGAAACATAGAACATCACCCTCAATGTAAACTCACTGGAACAACTGTTTGCCAAAGTCAATGAACTTTGCAGATCATTTGTAGAAGGATAATAAGCCGTATGATTGTAGCCCGCAACAAGCAGTAATGCCAACACAGCAAGCACCGTACCAATACCTGTAAACCAAATACCCTTATCGAATTTAGGCTTCAACAAACTCTTCCCAATGCCAAAAAGCACCAGTGCCACCCCAATAAGAAAAAGCACCAACACCACCGGCATTTCAATAAAGTTCGTCAGATACTTATAAGGTTCCATGAAGATTTCTCCCGTCTCCGGATTCACAGCATATCCATCCGCCAACAGTGTACGGATAACGAATGACAAAAAGAATACCAGGAACAACACCGAATTTCCTATCAGGGAACGACGGCTACGTGCCACCAAATCTTTATCATCAATATTATTAATAAAGTACAATGCACCCAAAATACGTGCAAGGAAGAATACAGCCAATCCCAACACTACATTCCATGGGTTAGCCAATGCATCCAGTCCGTGCCAGCCATTTGCCCAATGGCTGATAACAGGCATCACCGTATTCGTCATACTGGCTTTATTGATATAAAACTCCGAACCTGTAAAGAACGTAGCCACCGCACCACCCAGCAGCACCGGACCTACTACACCGTTAATCACCAGGAAAGTACGATATGTATTTTTTCCCAGCAGATTACCCGCCTTGCTCTGGAATTCATAACTGACAGCCTGCAACACAAAGCTAAACAGGATAATCATCCACAACCAGTATGCACCACCAAAACTCGTACTGTAGAACAATGGGAACGATGCAAAAAATGCACCGCCAAACGTAACTAACGTCGTAAATGTGAACTCCCATTTCCGCCCTGTAGAGTTAACCATCATCTTCCGATGTTCTTCCGTCTTACCCAGACAGAAGATAAGCGAATTACCTCCCTGCACAAACAGCAGGAATACAAGAAGGGCCCCCAGCAATGATACCACGAACCACCAATATTGTTGTAGAAAAACGTAAGACATGAACCTGTCTCTTATACACATCTCCGAGCCCACGAGACAAGAGGCAATCTC
>ENA-OYVX01000354-OYVX01000354.1-human-gut-metagenome-genome-assembly--contig:-NODE-354-length-26353-cov-5.147844_pt1 | contig 26353 bp, 36 predicted proteins | sample MGYA00244159_ERZ653375 | MGnify/ENA primary metagenome ERZ653375 (study PRJEB26926, sample SAMN06164942) | human gut metagenome | biome: ENVO:00009003; feature: ENVO:2100002; material: ENVO:00002003... | reverse complement strand
ATCACGGTCAAGATTTGGCTGAAAGACGAGGGACAACAGGCACTTTGAAAGTGCACATTCAAAAGGAGGGCGGTATATGAAAGGCATCAACCAGCAGGGACAGGCCGTGTATTACAACGTAGTCACCAAGCACGGCAAGATACGCTATCAGATACAGGCGGCCAGCGGGCAGGTGCTGCAAGGCCGGGACAGGCAGAAGCGCAAGAGCCGGACATTCGCGCAGGAGCATCAAGCGGCGGCATGGCTGCGGCGCAATGGGTATGAGATATGCGGATAGGCTTTTACCGGCGGTAAAAACAGCAGCGGCAGGGACAGGGGGTATATTCGTATACCCCTTGTTTCTATCGTGGCACAGAGGGCAGAAAAAAGCCCTCGCCGTGGGGCGGGGGCTTTACCATGTATCCCATACCTTTTCCGGGAGAGGTTTCCGGGAGAGCGTGTTAAACAGCTTCCAGAGGGGCGGGCAGAATATCAGCTTTGTTCCACCGGTGAGGAACGGAACAAAGAAATATTCGTCACATATTTCTTTAGTCATATCGTTAATACCGACCTTACGGCCTATTTCTTTCCGCTTGATAAAGAACGGAAGCAGAGAGGGCTTTATCAGATAGATATGGCGGGCAAGCTTGCGTATCTTGATATCCACATCTAGACCTTGGGAGAAAAAGTCCACATCCAGCTGGTAATGACGGTGGTACTTGAAAAAATATATCTCATCATTGGTCATGGACATTTTGCGGTTGTCGTATTCCAAACCGGCTTCATCAATAATCAAGCGGCCATCGGTCATCATGTATTTGCCGAAGTCGGATTTTTCGCATTTGAGGGCGCCGGTGATACCGAAGTTGGACCATACCTTACGGCCTTTTTTCATATCCTTTTTGGCGAGGTAGGCGGCATAGGTGGATTTGCCGGCACCAGGGATGCCGAAATATAGAGAAAGCGCCACAGGCTTAGCGCGAGGTTTCAATTTCAGTTTGGGGATTTTAAAATTCATATCATCACCGTTTTTGAAAGTGTAGCTTCAAGAAAGAGAACGGGGGTGTGCAGCGAGCGCACGCACACCCCCTCTTTTTTATTGTCAGGCACGAGCAGACAGCAGACGCTTGAACATACCCACGCCCAGACCACACAGAGGGATAGCCACGCAGGAGATCAGGAGAATGGGCTGACCGGCGATGGTGGAGGCCACAGTGCCGACCCAGCCGATAGCGGAGGTGAACACACTGGTGATGGAAGAAATAATTTCAGCCATAATACGCAATTCCTTTCATTAGATTTTGGGGAGCACGGGAGCTATCAAGCGCGAGCAGACAGCAGACGCTTGAACAGGCCAACGCCCAGACCACACAGGGGGATAGCCACACAAGCAAGCAGCAAGATAGGCTCATCCGCAATGGTCTTAGCCACAGTACCGACCCAGCCAATAGCGGCGGTGAACACAGTACCGATGGAAGTCAGCAGAGAGCTGACAGTGACGGCAGCAACCTCAGTCGTTTAGCAACGCTCCTTTCATTAGTGATTTCTAAGTAAGCTGCGCACGATACCAATGATAACGGCGAAGCAGATTAGACTAAATAGATAGAAAATAGGCGGCTCCATGAGAAAGTCACAGATGGCACCGAGAATAGCGGTGCAAAATGCAATCATTTCATTCATCGTTTGAACACCACCCCGAGAAAGCGGAAGAACGACCACAGGACGATAGTGAACAGGAACACACCGGAGAGCCAATACCAATCCAGACCGGCAAGGCCGGGGACAGGCTCCGTGCTGGTGGTAGCTGTACCGTCCGCAGCAGTTTCCGTGACGGTTTGCGTGCGCTGGTGGTAGTCTCCGAACACAGACCGCACCACAGCGGGCAGACCGGCAGTGTCCACCGTGGGGGCGTCCAGAGATACGGAGCGCATGGTGGAGGGCGTAGAGGTCTCAGACTGCATGACGATGACCTGAGAGCCGGTCTCCGGGGTATCGGAGGTATCCGCAGCAGGGGCGGCGGCATCGCCGGTTTCCGAGGTATCGGCGGCGGTTGAAAGTGTATTTTCAAAATCCATGGGTATCACCTCACATCTAATTGACGTCCCGGAGAAATACGATAGCGGGCAGAGCCGACAGACGTATACGTAGCGGGCAGGTGCAGACGGTCAAGCGCAGAGAAGTCCGCTTCACCAATAGTATGACCCAGCATGATAGACAAGAAGCGGAAGCATACCGGGATAAGAGCAAGACCGACCGTGAACACAGCAAAGGAAATATCCGTACCGGGTACGTCCGTCTGGGAAAAAAACTTCCATGCGTTCACCAGCAAAGTTTTGATACTGAGCATTAAATCACTCATAGAAACAGTTGCACCACCTTTGCAAAAATACCGCCAAGGACTTTAGCGAGAAAGTCAACCAAGTCAATGATGAGCTTGATAACCTGCACGGCTACGATGATAACGAAAATCGTGATAGTCGCGTTGACCACGATGGAAAGGGGCGTAGGCAGCCATGTGAAGCACTCACGGATAAAGAAAAAGAACATAGACCGTTACCCCCTATTGACCAGCATACGGAGCAGACACAGCAGCATGAAGCCGCCGAACGCAAAGAAGATAAGGACTTTAACAGCGAGGGGCAGGAAGTCGAACATATCACGCCACAACTTAAAAAAATCATCCAGACCGGAGAACAGGCTGATAAGTTTTGTGATTATGAAGCCCATACATCCAACACCTCGTTTACAGTATCATCCATGCCCTGCATTGCCGCCACAGGCTCCTGACTGGTGAAAAAGTCCTCGAAGCCGTCAAGATCACCGTCCACACCGCCGAGAGCGTCCGCGAACACCAGACGGTACAGGAGAGACAGCAGCTTACCGGAAGCACCTGTTAAGTCACCGGCAAATTTCGTGACGGATTGCGTGTTACCATCGTTACCCTCAATATAGAACACATTGAAAGCGTCATTGTCCTCCGTGATATTGATAACCGTGTTCTCTACCGTGGAGGTGGAATTATCCACGACCACTTGCAGCTTGTCCACAAGAGAATTAAGGTTTGCGGAGAGATCAGTATTCAGGCTGTTCACGCTGGCGTTGACGTTATCAATACTGGTGACAACGGCGGTCAGGTCAACAGAGCTACCGGGAGCATCAGAAACGCCGAGGTTATCACACAGGTTACGAAGATAGCCTACGCCCTCATTGACATCCGCAGCTATAGAGGTGACTGTATCAGACAGGGCGAACAACTGGACATCAATGGAGAAAGCAGAGTTGGCCGCACTGTTGGTGTAGCGCCTTATATCGTAGGTGTCGGTAGCAACACTCTTTAACCATGTGTTCGCGGAAGTAACGAGGTTTTTCAGAACCGTATCATCATAAGATGTATACGCTTTGGCCAGCGACTTGACATCACCACGAATATAATCTAAGGAAGAATACATCCCGCCCATGTAATCGAGAATACCGCCACCTATGAGGTCACGAATTTCCGAGGTATACGTAAGAATACCTCCAACATCATTTCGGGTAGAGCTGACAGCAGAGTTAATACGCGCCAAATAATTATCAAGAGAAGATACCAAAGTGCGCAGTTGGGTATCATCGTAGGCCGGGATAGCCTTGATGGCGGCGATGACAGCTCTATCGTCAAAGGCCGGGATGGACTGGATGGCGGAGATGATGGCAGCATCGTCAAAGGCAGGGATAGCATCAATAGCGGCGATAACGTCAGCATCATCAAAGGCAGGGATGGACTGGATGGCAGAGACTACGGCAGAGTTATCGACCTTGACCACGCCCTCAGAGACAACAGAGGTCAACGTTTCATCCAAGGACGAGAGATAGCCGGTGCTGGAGGTGAGCTGGTCAAGGATAGAAGTCAACCGTTCTACTGCTGTATTAAGATTAGGATCAATACTGTTCATAACGGCAGCAGCAATGTTATTAACTTTTTTATTCATAACGGTGCATACCGTAAGATACAAATTTTGCAACAAAAGTGAATTATCGTATTTGGCAAGAAACACACGACCGTTAGCAGTAGAATAATAATACCCGGTGTTGTTCCAAATTGAAGTGGCACCAAAGCCATAGGCGCTTTGTGTGCTGGTATAACCAAACGGACCGCAAGCCTGAACAACATAGCAACTATCCGCAGAACCGCTAATAGCCGCTTTAACAATGCGGGCAGGCTGTCCAGAATTATTCAAATCAAGGACAACCTGAGAAAGCGCCTCATACGAAAGCACACAACTGCCGGAAAAAGCAGCTACATCCGGAGTAACCCAGTGATCCTTATAACCTTGTAGCGCCGCCTGCTTTTCAGCTTCAGAAGCATCTGCGTTCAAAAAGACTTCAATGACATCTTTAGCAAGAGAAATACCACTTATAGCAAGACCAGCAATAGAAACAGGATCAACAGCATAAGCGGGAATAGCACAGGAAAAAGAAAGCGCAACAGCTACGACAAACGCCGTCAGAGGACGCACCAAGCGACTATTGATATTAGAGCAAAGACGGCGAAACATATTGTAAACCTCCCCAAAGTGTGATACAATGTACGAAAAGGAGTGATAAATGTGAAAGAAATCCTGATGTTCTTGATAAACAACAGCGAAACCATAGCCCTCATACTCATGGGTATAGCGCTGGTAAATTGCAGTCTTAAAATCAGTGCATTAGAAAAGAAAATTAGACAGATAGATTGTCAACAGACCCTCGACAGCATTGAAAATGAACTACGAAGCCGAAACTAACCCCTAATCCCTCGCCGCAAGCGGGGGATTTAGTTTTTACCGCCGGTAAAAACAGCGTAGGAACAGCCAACGGGGATACGCGGGAACGGGGTGTTACACCTCGTCCTTTTCGCGCTTCTTACCGGGCTTGAATTTCTCCGGGAACAGGGAGCGCAGGAGCTTGATAATGACCCACTGCATAGCCGAAGCCAGCAGAGCGAAGATGAACACGAACACCAGCACAAAGGCGGCGATAATGAGAAATTGTATCATGTTTTATACCTCGTTGTTTTAGAATGTGGATGCGGGGGCTGGATTTGAACCAGCAGCGCCGGACAACGAAACCGGTATGTTACCATTACACCACCCCGCAGAATGAACTACACCGCAACAGCGTAGGAATAGAGCAGCGACACCGGGCGGGTAGGGCACTGAGAGATAGCCCGGAGCGCAGCCATGCGAAAATCTTTTGCAATGACATCCACGGCAAAGAGATCGCCGCCGATGCACTCAAAAGCAATACGAAATACCTTAAAGCTATTCACGTTCGTTGCAATACCTCAAATCAAATCTTTCAGATAGTCGAATAGGAACCGACCGAGAGCATAGGCAAAACCGCCTATCAGACACCACTTGAAGCGGTCAAAATGTTTCATAGCCATATAGCGTTTACGTTTCAGCCTGTACCACCAGCGGCGCAAACGGCGATAGCAGTACATGAAAAATTGAAAGTGCATATTCAATGAGCGGCCCTATGATAACCGCCCTTAAACGGGCGGTTATCCGGGCTATACGGTGGGCATCTTCCACGGAAGTGCAGATACTTCCGAGAGGTACGTTTCGCAGCATACCTCGAAGCGCTGGCAGGAGGGGCAGAAGCCACGGCACCAGCAGTAGCGGCGACAGGTAAGCCAAAACTTGAAGCGTCTGAACATGGCTTACACCTTGATAGTGGAGAACGAAACGGAGAACTCCGGACGGCCTTTCCGGTACATGATAGTCACCTTGAAATCGGCACAGGTGGGATAGGGATAGCCCATCGCTTCCAGCTGGTCAAGAACGGTCTGCAAGCCATCTTTGAGGTCTTGCAGCCGGTAGGTGTTATACTCGTACATAAATACCTCACAGTCTGATGGTCACGTTATCGTTCGCCCAATCGTGGCGGTGAAGATAAGCATCTACACCGGCGTAGTCGAACACATGACCGTAATCGTCATATTCCCGGACGATATTGATACGGCGGAAGAAAGCTTGGCGTGTCTCCACGTCCACGGAGGTATACTGAGCGTCCGGGGGAATGTTGGTGATGATAAAGACCTTGGTGTAACAAGCCTGACGGTTAAAGTACCGGCACGGGAGCAGCAGCGGATAGCCGTCCAAATAGTTCAGCATATCGCCGTGCTTTAAGCCGCCGCGAAATTCCTCGAAGATAATAACGTCCTGACCGTCATAGGTATCAAACGGGTGCTTGTAGTCGGTGACACGGTAGACGTTGGCGTAACCGTATTTGTCCATGACGGAACGTGTCTTACCGCTGCCGGTCTTGCCGAATATGTAGGTAACTTCCAATTCACGCCAGCTGTCCTTGAATTGAGCGTCACGGTACATGGAACGGACACGCTCCACCTTTTCAAGGTCACGGTATGCGGAAGCCACAACGTCCACAATTTCCTCGTTGGTAGCGCCGGACTTGACCAACTCCACGATTTTGTCGGCATCACGGCTTTTGCCCTGTTGCTCAATGGGCATCTCGCCGCCTTCTTCAAACGTATCGGAGAAGTTGATACCTTCATGCAGGTGGCCGCCAGTGTCCTTGTAGGAGTACGAGCCATCTTCCTGCTTGTTGAACTTCTCGCCGTCCTTGAGGACGTAAGCGCGGTTTTCCTTGCATTTGCCATAGGCAATATCACGGTGGAAAGAGGGGAAACGAGCGTCCACCTGCGTGTGAGTAAGCTGGTTCTGACAGACGAAAAAGACGTGAGTATGGAGCGTTTCACACTCGTCACCCTGTTCGTCACAGAGACACCAGTAAAGAATACCGGGTAAGTCAAGAACAGCGGCCCTTATACGGGCATGGTCAAAGCCGTGTTCTGCGGGGTTGTTGATGGTGATAAGCCATTTTCTCGAACGTGCAACAGCCATAGCGACCTCACAAGAGTTTGACAGTTTTTGTCAAACATTCTCAAATTCTCAGAAGTTCCAGGGGGGTAATACTGACCCCCCTGGGCAACGGCCCGCCCCTCCGGGGCGGGCGTTGCACTATGGGGGCTTGTGAGGGGAGAGAAATGGCGGGAATGGGTATGGGGACATGGCCTTACTTAGCGGGAGCGAAAGCGACCACATAGCCGCGATTGTCGAACTCGACATCGTACTCACGGCCCACCTCGATACGCTCAATAGGATAGTCAAAGCTATCCAGCGCCAGCGTCAAGGCAGCCTGTCCCTCGACACCGCGGGCCTTGCCGAGGTAGTGAACCTGATTGAAGTTGTAGGGATTGCCGGACTTCTTGGCAACACCCTCCAAATGGGCCTTGCCATAAACCTTGATACGCATTTTGAAATACCTCACTTTACTAAATTTCGTGTACGGGTTGTCCGTCACACGTTTGCACTGTGAGTGTAAATCAAAAGATGCGGCTGGCGCAGAAATTCCTCTTGCTTTTTTGCGGGAAATGTGTATAATAACAGGGTACGCAAGTGAATACGGGCTTGTAGCTCAGCTGGGAGAGCGTTCGGTTCGCATCCGAGAGGTCGAGGGTTCGAATCCCTTTGGGTCCACCATTTCGAGAAAAATCACCGCCAATTCGGCGGTGATTTTTCGTTTGACCACAATTATACCACAGACGGCAGAAAATCCTGACCACTCTTGGAATCCGCAGGCGGTGAGTAGCAGCCCCTCACCACCTGCGGATTTTCGTTTTATGTGTTTGCCGGTTCGGCAAGTTCTGCTCTGACCTCGTCAAAGTATTTCTGTACCGTGGTGCGGTCCATGCCTGTTTCCCGTGCGATATAGCTTTTATTGCTCACGCCGGGGTTCTTGCGCAGGTACTCCGCCAGCTGCTTTTTCTTGGGACTGACACCGTCTGGATACTCCGCAGCCGTCCCATTCCGCAGGGCGGCGATCTCCGCTTTCATTTGCAGGATCAGCTTCGCCAACTTTTCCTCGCATTCCTCCTTCGTGTGGCCATACACATTGCGGGAGTGCTTCTTCCCATCTGGCCAGACGGGAGAGTAGCGCCCCTCCCATAAGTCCTCTTTAATCTGTTTGATGTACCCTGTGCCGGGTCTGCGGCGGGGCGGTGTGTACGGCTCAAACGTCTGCGCTTTCGGTGCAGTCTCCGCTTTTTGCTCGGATGCTTCTGCCTTTGCGATGCCACGGTCGATACTTGCCGCGGCATTTTCCTGCATCTCGTTTGTGATGTGGGTGTAGATGTTCAGCGTGGTCTTGGCGGAGACATGGCCAATGAAACGGTTGACATATCCGCCTTAATGGATTAGACTTATTTTATAAAAGATGTTTTCTGTGTCCACTTTTGAGCATACTATACCATGTCAACACCCTATTGTCAAGTCTTAGCGAAGGCAGTATATTTCATTAGTCTAATTTAAGGAGTGCACATTATGCCAGACTATATTTTTAAAACCTACATTGACGGCGGCAGGGAGTACTACGAGTACACCGATGCGGCGGATAGAGAGCAGACCATAAAAAAAGACTTTCCGTTCCCGGAAAGTCTGATGGAGCTGCTGTATATGGATACGCAGGAGCTGGAAGCCATCACCAAGAAAATGGACAAAGCCTTGCTGGCTTTTTACCAGTCCGGCGCCAAGGATGACCTGCAGGTCGTAGCAGCAGGACTGGACGAGCTTGCATCCCGACACGTCTATTTTGAGCTGCTGCGGCTGGACTGGACAGAGCGGTTGAAAGCGGCGGAGCGCGTCACGCCCAAGGAGTATCTTCGGCTGCTGCCCCATAAAAAAATCAGCCACATTTACAGCAACATCGATACCATGCAGCGACAGATCATCAGTTTAATCGCACATGCGCTGGACATGGACGGCGAGAAGAAATCCGTATCTGAAAAGATGGTAGCCTACTACAACGCCGAGGGCAACGACACGTTGTACACTTTCCAGTTCCAGCCACAGCCTGTCAACTTCGAGGTCATCGACAGACGGATCTTTGCCGAGGTGCTATATCCCAAGGACATCTATGACCTCATCGACCACCATATACGGGAGTGCGTGAAGCGTGAGGTGAGGATGCGGGTATGCAAGAACTGCCTGCGCTACTTCGCTGTGACGGGCAAGGCCAGCACGGAGTACTGCGACCGGATCTGCGACAGCAAGGGCCGCACCTGCCGGGAAATCGGGGCCATCAACACATGGACGCAGCGCAAGCAGGGCGACGAGGTGTTCAAGGAATATCGCAGAGAGTACAAAAAGCGTTTCGCCCGCATCAACGCCGGCAAGCTGACCAAGAGCGTATTTTACGCCTGGAGTGAGGAAGCCAGAAAGAAAAAAGAGGATTGCGACAACGGCACGATCACACCGGAGGATTTCTCCCGCTGGCTGAAGGAGTCGTGAGAAAGAGCTGCCGCTAAACCAATGCCCTAATGGTGGCGAATGTGCAAAGTGGAAAGAGGATGATCCTTTTCATAAAACCTCCTGGTTTCGAGACCTTACGAGATTTCTTTGTCAGCGCGGGAACAGCCGCAGGCCATTCGGTGCGATAGCCTGCGGCTGTCGGTAATCTTTGATTATGGCATCCCACGCCGTGGGGATCCTTCCATGTGGAAGGGGACGCTGATCTGCATCAATTCTAAAAATGTGTCCTGCCTCGATTGCCTGTGGGTGGGAACTCTACGGCAGCATCAACAACTGATTTTTGCGGATATTCGCCAAATAGCATTATCAAGGTGTGTTTTTGCAAAGCAGTGTGCAATTCGCATTGACAAGAAGCAAAAAGAACGCTATAATAATGTCATTATCGATAATGACATTATTATTTAGGTGCAGAGGAGTGAAGACATGGCCAATAGGGATCATTCCCTGGATGATGGGATCATTCAGGCTGCTTATTCGGAATTTCTTGCTTACGGCTTTCAGAAAGCCTCTCTGCATAAGATCGCTGAAAAGGCCGGCGTCACAACGGGGGCGATCTACACAAGACACAAGAATAAAGACGCGTTGTTTGCCAGTCTGCTTCAGGATTTTTTTGAGACGATGAAGGCCTTGTTTGCGCCCATCGCTGAAGAATACGAAAAAGCAAAGTACAGCGCGCAGCCGGAGGATATCCTCCACGCCATCAACGTCGAGGAACAAGTATATTTTCGGCTGCTGACCGAACATCGTGACGACTGTACTTTGTTTTTCTGCCGCAGCGATGGCAGCTCCATGGAAACCGTGCTGCATAAACTAATGGATCAAAAGGCGGAACAAACGGTGGAATTCTTTTCACATATCTATGGGAAAGCGCCAAATGCCGATGCGATCCGCCTTTTGATGGGCTCCCAGTTCTGGTACTTCCGTCAGCTGCTGGATCGGCACATGGAGGAAAGCAGAATGCTTACCTGCTTACAGGCGGTCCTTGATTTTACCAACGCCGGTTGGCGGCAGTTATGTGACAGCCTGAATTAAATTGGCAAAGGAAATGGGCGGTGCGTGCGCCCATTTCTTACGGACGCCAGTTAGAGAGGGCTAACTGGCGAGAAAAGAGTTTGCGATGATAGATTTTGAATTTGAATTTCAATATGCAGAAGAAAAGCAGCCCACCTTGCAAAAAGTCGGCGGAGGCATCCCGGCGGGACGCTGCGTGGTGCTCTGCGGAGGCAGCGGATGCGGAAAATCTACGCTGCTGCGGTGCATCAACGGACTAATCCCACAATTTTACGAGGGAGAGCTGAAGGGCTTTTGCCGCCTGAACGGGCAGGACACCGCCGGGCTGCGTATCGGCGAGATCGGCGAGCTGGCAGCATCGGTATTTCAGGATCCACGAAGTCAGTTTTTTACTGTGAACAGTTCCAATGAAGTGGCCTTCGGTCTTGAAAATCACGGTCTGCCGCAAGATAAAATCCGACGGCGGGTAGATGAGGCCTTCCGGATCTTTCATCTGGAGCGGCTGAAGGATCGCAATGTCTACGAGTTGTCCAGCGGCGAGCGACAGCTCATCTCCATCTTGTCCGCGTGGGCAATGGACACAGATATTTTTCTGCTGGACGAGCCAACGGCCAACCTGGACTTTGCAGCCACGCAGCAGTTAAAGGAGATTCTGCTGGCGCTGAAAAGGCAGGGCAAAACGCTGCTGCTCAGCGAGCATCGACTCTATTATCTTGCGGATATTGCCGATGAATATTGGGCCATGGCAGACGGCGAGATCAAAGGAAAATACACTGCCGCAGAGGCAAAGGCGTTCTCAGTGGAGCGGAGACAAACACTTTCTCTGCGCACGCTCGACCTTGCGGAGATCACCGTGCCGGAGAAAGAGCCGCTGCCGAAAACCGCGCCGACGGCACATGCCGTCTCAGATGTCCGCTATACATACGGCAGGAAGGCCGGAGATACCCTCTCTGGTGTCAGCTTTTCCGTCCGTGAGCATGAGATCGTCGGCCTTGTGGGCGCAAACGGCTGCGGCAAAACGACCATCGGCAAGCTGATTGCAGGGCTTTACCGCCCCTCCGGCGGCAGGATAATGCTTTTCGGAAAGCCGCAAAATCCAAAGCAGCTGCAAAAGCAAGTGCTGTTCATTCTTCAGGAGGCGGAGTTCCAGTTCTTCACCAACTCCGTCCTGCACGAACTGCAATACGGCCATGCGGTGACACCGGAGTTTGAAGCAAAAACGGAAGCGCTGCTGAAAAGTATGGATATGTGGGACTGCCGCGACCGGCATCCCTTTTCCCTCTCCGGCGGGCAGATGCAGCGTCTGACGCTGATGATGGCGTATCTGTCCGACAAGCCAATCGTCATACTGGACGAGCCGACAGCAGGACAGGACGCGGAAAGTCTGGAGCGGTGCGCGGCACTGATCCGGGAGATGCGGAAGAAAAAGACTGTTCTCATCATCACCCACGACCTTGAACTGATTGCAGATGCCTGCGACTACTGCATCGGGCTGTCGGATGGACATGCAGAAGCAAAATTTCCCGTTCATTCGGAACGAGATTTGCAAGTGGTACGGCAATATATGGAGCGCTTCCATCCTTCCGATGCTCCTGCGAAAAAACAGCATAAAGAACGATTCCATCCGGCGACAAAGCTGCTTTACTGGCTGACTCTGCTGGTCGTGATCTCCACGTCCAACAACCACTTAGTTTATGCCGCATACGCGGCACTGATCCTGCTGACCGCAGCTGACGGCTGGTTCGGAACGGCGCTGGCAGGCGGGATGAGCTTTGGGCTGCTGTGGGCGGCAAACGCTCTGCTGCCGGGCACGGTGTTCTCCTTCATGCTGGTGCTGTTCCCGCGAATCATTGCCATCGGCATTTCCATGCGGACGCTGATTGGGCGGAATGAAGCCAGCCGTACCCTGGCGGCGCTGCGTAATCTGCACCTGCCGGAACGGCTCATTATGATCGTCGCTGTGATCTTCCGCTTCTTCCCCGTTCTGTCGGGAGACATGAAGCTGCTGCGGCAGTCCATCCGCACGCGGGGCGCATTTGCAACGCCGCTTCAGAAGCTGCGGGCGCTGCCATCCTATATCGAAATACTGACCGTACCGATGGCTTTGCGCGTTATCCGCATCGCCGAGACGCTGTCCGCCTCTGCCGAAACACGGGGCATCGACTTAACCCGCCGCAAAAGCAACTATCTGTCGCTTCGGTTCTCTGCGTGGGATGCTGTGTTCTGTGTCCTGCTGGCGGCATCGGTCGCCGCCGGCCTTGTTCTGTGATCGCCGTCTCTGCGACGTTCAACCATATTCCATTCAAAAAGGAGTCTTTAACCATGAGTACTGCAAACCCCAATAAACTGAAAGTCAAGGACATCATTACCGTTGTCTTGCTGGCCCTGATCAATGTGGTCATTTTCTTCGCCAGCTCCGTCCTGTACGCAACGCCCATTACCATCATTCTGATGCCGGTGTTTTTCGCCCTGCTGGAGGGCATCGTCTACTTCATCATCGGCACGAAGGTGAAAAAGCCCGGTGCGATCCTGATTTACAGCATTGTCCGCGCCATTATGGGCGGATATCTGCCGTACATCATCCTCTTTATTCTCTCCGGTGTCATTGCCGAGCTGCTGCTGTGGAAGATGGGCTACGGCAATGCGAAGGCGCTGACCGTCAGCTATGTCATCAATCAGGTGCTGGCCGCATTCGGCAGCACTATAATTCCCTACGCCATCGCAGCCAAGGCTATGGCGGATCAGATGGTCACCGATGGCCGTCAGGACGCCATCCTTGCCGCATCCCAAATGCTGCAGTCCTGGGTGTCTGTGGCGCTGGTGGCCGGCGTGATCGTGGCGGCCTTTATCGGCACAATGATCGGCAAGCGGATCGTGAAAAAGCATCTTGCTGCGTAATGCAGTCGAAAGGAGTTCACCATGAAAGAAATTGAGCCAAATCGCTCTGCCGCCTCGTGGCTGGCAGAGCTGGCAAAAGGGCGGTACGGCGAGTACGCTTTGAGCGTCCTTACGGCGCTGCTGGGCGTCGCCTGCTCCCTTGCGCCGTATTTCATCATCATCCGGCTCATCACCGCACTGGCAAACGGGACGGCGGAGCTTTCCCGCTGCCTGACCCTCTGCGCGTGGATGGCGGGCTTTTGGGTGCTGCGCTATGCGCTGCACAGCGTTTCCACCTCTCTTTCCCACCATGCCACCTTCCATGTGTTAGCCAATACCCGCACACGGCTACTGGATAAGCTGGCCACGCTGCCCCTTGGCACGGTGCTGGACCGTTCCTCCGGCTCGTACAAGAACATTATCGTGGAGCGGGTGGACTCCATCGAAACCACCCTTGCGCATTTGCTGCCGGAGATGACAGCCAACATTGTGGGCGCGCTGGCGGTGCTGGTGCTGCTGTTTATCGAGGACTGGCGCATGGGGCTTTCCATGCTGATCGTCGTGCCGCTGGGCATTATCTGCTTTATGTCCATGTTCAGCGGCTATAACGAGAAGTTTCAGCGCACGGTCACCGCGACAAAGGCGCTGAACGACACGGCTGTGGAATACATCAGCGGCATTGAGGTCATCAAGGCCTTCGGGCAGTCTAAGACCAGCTATGCAAAGTTCGTCTCTGCTGCAAAGGAAGGGGCAGACTGCTTCATCGACTGGATGCGCGGGAGCTTGTTCGGACAGGTGGCCGGAATGGCGATACTTCCTTCAACGCTTCTCGGCATCCTGCCGGTGGGCTGTCTCCTTTATATGCACGACACACTGTCGGCAGAAACATTTCTGGCAGTCATCGTGCTTTCCTTCGGCGTTATGCAGCCGCTGATCACCGCCTTCTCCTACACCGACGACATTGCACAGGTCAAAACCATAGTCGGTGAGGTGGCGGAAGTGCTGTCCGACGAGGATATGCAGCGTCCAACGACGGCGGAAAAGCTGCCGGCCGATAACGCCATCCAACTGAAGGATGTCCGCTTTGCCTATCACGACAAGGAGGTACTGCACGGAATCAATCTGCACATTGCCCCGGGGACGGTCAATGCTCTTGTTGGCCCCTCCGGCAGCGGAAAGTCCACCATCGCCCGGCTTATCGCCTCTCTGTGGGATGTAAAGGACGGTGCCATCGAGCTGGGCGGCGTGGACATCCGTACACTTCCGCTGGCGGAGTGTACGAGGCGCATCGCCTATGTATCCCAGGACAACTACCTCTTTGACCTTTCGGTGATGGACAATATTCGTATGGGCAAAAAGGGCGCAACCAACGAGGAAGTCATCGATGCGGCAAAAAAAAGCGGCTGCCATGAGTTCATCATGGGTCTGGAAAACGGGTATCAGACCATATGCGGTGCTTCCGGCGGACACCTCTCCGGCGGTGAGCGGCAGCGCATCTCCATTGCCCGGGCTATGCTGAAGGATGCACCTATCGTCATTTTGGACGAGGCTACCTCCTACACCGACCCGGAGAATGAGGCGGTCATCCAGTCGGCACTGGCAAAGCTGGTACGGGGTAAGACGCTGCTGGTCATCGCCCACCGCCTGTCTACCATCGCCGATGCCGATCAGATCATTGTCGTGAATCACGGCAAAATCGAAGCCACCGGAACACAGGCAGAGCTTCTGGCGTCCTGCCCGCTTTATCAAACCATGTGGGAAGCCCACATCAGCGTCAAAGACGATGGGGAGGTGGCATAATGCTCAAGACACTGAAAAAGTTTTTTGCCTTCTGCGGGGCAGACAACCGCAGGCTGTTTATGACATCCATCTGGCTGGGCGTGATCAGCGCCATCTGCTCCGCCATGCGGATTCCCGCCACTGCCATCGTCATTCAGGCGCTACTCACTAAAAATGTCACCATGCCGACGCTCTGGACGAGCCTCGGCATTATCGTAATCTCATTGATCATTACGATTGCCATCAATATGAAGGCCACTATGCTCCAGACCCGTGCAGGCTACCGTGCCTGCGCCAACAAGCGAATTGAGATTGCCGAGCATCTGCGGTATCTGCCTATGGGCTGGTTCAATGACAACAGCCTGGGTGAGGTGACCTCCGTCACCACCAACACCATGGAGAACATGGCCAACATTGCCACACGGGTGGTCATGGTCACAACGAGGGGCTTCCTGACCTCCGGCATCATCGCGGTCATGATGTTCCTGTTCGACTGGCGCATGGGGCTTATCACGCTGGCGGGACTGATTCTGTTCTTCGCCGTCAATGCCGCCATGCAGCGCTCGGAGCAGGCCCTTTCCCAGCGGAAGTTCAATGCCGACGAGCGGCTTGTCTCCAAGGTGCTGGAATATGTGCGGGGCATCGCCGAGGTCAAGAATTTTGACCTGACCCACGATTCTGCAACGCAGGTACACGGTGCCGTGGAGGAAGCCCGCAGGGCGTCCTTCGCCATGGAGATACCGTCTGTTCTTTATATGCTGGCGCAGTTCATCGTCAACAAGCTCACCGGCGTTGCCGTCTGCACCGCTGCCATCGGCTTTTACTTCGGCGGCACTATGGAGCTTACAAACTGCCTTTTGATGCTGATCTGCTCCTTCATTCTCTTTGAACAGCTGGATTCTGCCGGGAGCTTTTCGGCTCTGTTCCGCTCCATTGATATCGGCGTAGACAAGGCCAACGCCATTTTGAACGTAGAACCTATGGACATCGATGGCGAAGACCTGACGCCGGAACGGGAAGACATCGCCTTGTCTCATGTGGATTTTTCCTATGACAGCAAGCCCATCCTGCACGACGTGTCCCTGACCATCCCAGAAAAAACCACGGTCGCTATCGTCGGCCCCTCCGGCTCCGGCAAGACCACTCTCTGCAATCTTATGGCGAGGTTCTGGGATGTGCAGTCAGGCAGCGTGCGCCTTGGCGGGCGGGATGTGCGGGAATACAGCTACGACAGCCTCATCCGCAATTTCTCCTTCGTGTTCCAGCGGACCTATCTGTTCTCGGACACCATCGCCAATAACATCCGCTTCGGAAAGCCCGATGCTTCCATGGAGGAGGTGCAGGCCGCTGCAAAGAAGGCGCGGTGCTACGACTTTATCATGGCACTGCCGGACGGCTTTGACACCGTCATCGGCGAGGCAGGCAGCTCGCTTTCCGGCGGCGAGCGCCAGCGCATTTCCATCGCCCGGGCAATTATGAAGGACGCGCCTATCATCATTCTGGACGAAGCCACTGCCAATGTTGACCCCGAAAATGAAAAGGAGCTGATGGAGGCTGTTGCGGAATTGACCCACGATAAGACGGTCATCATGATTGCTCACCGGCTGAAAACTGTGCGCAACGCCGACAAAATATTCGTTGTCGATCACGGTGAGATCGTCCAGCAGGGCACGCATGACGAGCTGGTTGCTGTTGACGGGCTCTACCGCCGCTTTGTGGTGGAGCGCAAGCAGGCCGCCGGATGGAAGGTCTGAAGAAACACAATCTAAAAAATATGAAAAGAAGCTCGTATCATTATTGACGATACGAGCTTCTTCGTTTATTCTCTGTTTCCTGTAATGTAATAGTCGCAGAATTCTCCGCCGTTTGCCAACGTCTGCTTTCTGTGCAGCACGCCGTGCTGAAGCGTGATCATCACTTCATCAAGTTCGCAGAACAACGGCATGAGTTCGGAAACACCGAGTTTCTCCGTGTAAATGCAAATCGGGCAGCGGGTGATGCGGTAGTAGCAGGCTCCCTCGTGCGGCTGACCGACAAAGTCCACCTTGAAGGAGGTCGGATACTGCTTTTCCTTTTCCGGCGTGTACCACTTGTAATATTTCACGACGCTCTTTTTATTTTCCGTCTTACCCTTGTCGGTGTTCAGGTCAGTCCTGCCGAAGTACCATTTGATGTGGTAAAGCGAACACCGCATCATCTCCTGCACCGTCTCCGGGGGAATTTTCTTTTCACTTGCCACATACGGCGCAACAAAGGCAAGGGCGAACAACTCGTTGTATGCCATAGGGTTATCGTCACCGATGTCGTCTGCTTTCTCGACAAGCTCACGATAGACCTTTTTGCTCTTTTTCATAATGTCGGCGGCATATTCCCTGCCGTACTTCTCTGCCAGAACCTTTTTCATCGGGCTTTTGAACATCCAGAAATAAAAGCCGTTGTATTTCATATCACTTGTCCTCCCGTGATTTATTTACAGATTCAAAAAACGCAGACCAGCCGCCGATATGATAAGCCATCAGCGCATCCATATACGTTTCGGCGGCCTTGCGGTCAGTACATTCGCTGACAATTCGCCGGTAGCTGTCAAACTGTGCGGATATCAGAAGTCCGAGCAGCTTTTCATCCATGCCGGTGAAGCCGGAATTCCGAAAGAACACGATGCTTTCCTTGATCTTGCTCTGCACGATTCCTTCGAAGTAATGTTCAAAGCTGCTTCCCGTACTGCGGCACAGAAGCAGTACAGCCTCCTCATAGTGGTCGAAAATCAGGTGCAGGATCGCTGCCGATTCGTGCTGCATGGATACTTTCAGGGCTGTCAGGAGGTCAGCATCTGTACTTGCGTAATACTCCGCTTTGGTGTTTTGAAACAAGGCCTCGATCTCTCTCAGGAGCGGCTCCAGCAGGCAACCGAACAGCTCGTCCTTGGATTTGTAGCGGGTCTGTATTGCACCTACGGTCACGCCTGCTTTCTCGGCGATCTTCCGAAGCGATGCACTGGAATAACCTTTCGCCGAAAATTCCTGTCGAGCAGCCGTGATGATCTTATTGTCAAGCGTATGGTCTCTAAGTGCCATATATTCGCCCCTCCCTCCATAATTACAATGTAATTGATTATGTTGTAATTATATCGTTGCTCCGTTTATTTGTCAATATGGTTTGCAAATTTTACAGTACACTGCAAAAAATACCGCCGGCATATTGCCGACGGTACGAGAATCATATCTGCTCCAAATCTTTGTACTGTTCAAGCACAGGACTTTTATCTCCTACATACCAATAGTCGCAGTAGCTGCCGCCGAGCGCCTTGGTCTGCGTGCGGATAAGCCGAGCGTGCATGACCTCGGCAAGATAGTGGTCAGTTTTGCAGAGGTACGGCAAAAGCTTATCATAGCCATGCTCTTTTGCGTGTTTTACTATCGGGCAGCCGACAAGATGAAAAGCAAAGCCCTCCGTGTGCTGCTCGGGGTTGATCTCAACCCTCCAGCTATCCATCCATTCTCCCTTTGCCTGATGCTCTTTCTGCATCCGGATGAACTTGATATATGTCCTTTCAAATAACCGATACGGCCATCTCTGACGGTTTCCGTCTACGAATTTTCCGAGAAATTTCATTTTGTCGGTCATCTGCCGTTTGATTTTGAGCAGTGCTTCGCCGTCAAGTCGGTGTCCGCTTGCTTCATAGAAGGAAAGGATAGTGAACCAATCCAGCATATTCTTTGCCATTATATTTTCACCGAGGTCGGGCATATCCTTCATGAATTCGAGGTAATACCTTTCGGCTTCCCTGAAGATCTGCTCGGCTTCATTCGGATATCGCTCCCGGCAATAGCTTTCATATGGCTTTGCATATTGCGATTTTGCATAAGCTCTTTTCATATGGATTGTCTCCCACGCCGATCTCCGGCGTTATTTTCTTCCAACGATCATGGCCGAGTTGCCCAGCATCATCATAGCGGCACGCTGCTTCGAGCCGAAAATTTTCTCTGCGGTCTCCACATACTGAACCTCGGCAAAGCCCATGCCCCTCAGTTCCTCCACAAAGGCGTTCATGTCGCCGTACATCTGCGGCTTCATATTGTCATGCAGGACAAACACGCCGCCCTTTTTCAGTACCCGCAGGCTTTCCAGCAGCAGGGCATGCTTGTCCGCACCCATAATGTTATGATAGACGTAGTTGCTGATCACAGCATCAAAGCTCCCGTCCGGGAAATCCAGCTTATTGGCATCGCCGTGGACAAATCCGCATTGCTTACCGACACCCTCGGACGCCGCGTTTTTTTCGCAGAGTGCTTTGCTGTAGTTGTACATGGCGCCCCAATAATCAAGGCCGGTGATCTTCGCCTCCGGCCATGTGAGCGCTGCACGGACCGCCAGCGCACCGGAGCCGCAGCCGACCTCCAACAGGCTTCCGTGACCGTCAAAGTCAAGGCTGCTCAGAATTGTCTGATGCACCTTTTCCATCATGCCGCCTTTGCCGAAGGCGTACTGGCGGCGGATCCACGCCATCCAGCACAGCAGTGCCACCAGAATCACGGTGGCTGCGGCGAACACAACGCCCAAAACCGTGATGCGGAATACGGTAAAAGACAGTGCAGTCAGCACCAGCGTCACCAGCGCAATTCCCCCAAAAACATAGAAGACCGGATTTGACATCCAGCTGCCGTAGTCCTCTCCGTGCGTTCCCACTTTGATTTTCTTTTGAACATCAGAAATAGTGCTTTTCATGTAAGTGATTCCTTTCTCTTAAAATTGTTTCTCGCATAAACCGCCGCCGCAATGCACCAGATCACGATGGCGGTATTGGTGCTGCTCTGGCTCATTACGGACATCCATGTATCGACAGGCACCTGCATCGCTTGGGCAATATCCGGGACGCCTGCCAGCAGAATGTTCCATGTGACCGGGTGAAAAGCCAGCATCCACCGGGAATACCATGTCTTGCCCGCAAGCAGCATCACAAAATGGATGCCGAAAGCCAGTATCATCGGAACGTACATCGGCGCAATGGCGAGGAGCATGCCGTCCTGATAGGCGGTGACCGCCGCGATGGCGGCTTCTTCTCCGATGCGCGGGCCCAGATAGGTGGTGAACCACGCCATGGTAGCCACCCAGGTGTGGATCGTCAGCGCCACCGCAACGGTGAAAATTCCGCACAGATACTGAATGATCTTTGTTTTTCTGTACTTTGTATCAATGTCCGCATTCAGTGCTTTTACCGCAAAGTAATAGAGAAAGCCCCCAATCGCTCCCAGTCCAACGGTAAGCACGGGCCTCCACAGCCCATAAGAGCCAGACAGATAACAGGCTCTGTTGAAAAGGCTGGTGTCGGTTTTCTGAAGCGGAACGCACCCCAGCAGCCAGTCCCCGGCAGCCATCAGAACTGCTCCGATCGCACCGAGAATGTACCATCGAATCAGCTTTTTCGGTTTCTCCGTCTTCATCTTTTTTGCCTCCGATTGCAGTTCATGATTCTGCTTTTCATTTGGGCAATTTCCTCCTTCTTAGAAGATCAAAACGACAATACCGCCGACAATTGCCGCTCCTACGACCCAGATCAACGCCAGTATGCTTCGCCTTTTCAGCACCTGCCGCCAGGTCTGCACAAACGGTGCATCTTCAAGCCCTGGCAGCACCCAAAATCGGCTGTGCCCGACCCATAGCCTGTCGATTACAACGCCATCGTAAACATTCATGACCTCAAGAAGCAGCAGCGCCTGCCAATAGGCTTCACCAAAGATAGAAGCCCTGTTCCACATACCAATAATCAGCACAAGAGCAGCAAGCATCACGATGTAAAACGAAATCATAAAGCGCTTTCGTTTCCGGTTCATCGTATTGCGGTCGATCAGTCCCAGCTCAATGGCTTGGTCCTGCACCGTCTTGGGATAAAAGTACAGTCCATTGACCGCCCCGCCGATCACAGCGATTTTTACCATTGCGGTAAACAGCAGGCAATAAATCAACAATTGCAGTATGATCATTGTTTTTCCCTTCTCAGTCTGCGTGCGAATCGGGCATATGCTCCCATTTTCTTCGCCTCCTATTGCGGTTCATAAAGTCATTGCACCCCATAGAAAATTTCTTTTTTGAAGGAGAGGTAGATTGGCAGTCCTGCGACGAAGTTAAGAACACCGCCAACGATGAGCCATACAAGCACTGAGGAAACGCCCGCTGTTGTGATCTGAGTCATTCCGACAACCGCCCCTGCCAGTCCGGAATAAACCGTTATCCCAAAGCTCAAATTCTTTTGGAGCTTTGTGGCAATCTCCTTTTCGTGGATCTTGTTCAGATAAATTAGATACGCAACACCGAACAGGACGCCCGCCAGCGCAAGTAGCGCCGCATAGTCCAGCACATGGCAAAAGCCGTTTCTTCAAAAGTAAATAACACCTGCAATCAAGTGGATCATCCAGCCAATATCGCTGATTAGCCCCAACATCAGGAACGGAATATCCGGCATCATCGCTGTATATCGGACACCCTGTTTCCCCGCCTGCTGAAGCTGCTGGATATGGGCTTCTGTTGTTTTTCTTTTTTCATGCAGGACTTTTTTTATCACACGCATAGAAAATCTCTGCCTCCCAAAACGATTGCTTCTGTCACACGTCCTCAAAGCAGCGCGCAAAGCCACGCTGCCACAGCGGAGGCGGGAATGTAGATCACAAAGTGCCAGATATGTGTTTGCTTGTTATAGCCGAACATATGCGGACCGACCACGCCCTTCAGCTCCGGATAGAAATGCGGAAAGAAATTGGAGTGGCACAGCAGCACCCAGTCAAAGAAAATGATGTCGTAGATCTCCATGGCGTAGAGCACGGCGAGAAACCGCACAAAGAAGTCCAGGAAGCCGAAGCCGTTTCTGACGCCGTCCCATACGCTTAGTGCCGCCGCAGCGAGAAAAAGCAGGATGGCAATGATCTCAATCACCCAGCCGATACTATGTGCGCCGGGAAATCGTTCCTTTGTATCGGGGATTGCGTCCAGATTTTCCTTTGGTGCGGATGAGAAAAAACGCTTGTCCTGAATGAAACCCACCCCGCCGTATAAAACAAGAAAGTATGCCAGAAATACCATGAGCGTTACAAGAACCGTGATTTTCATTTTGATGTTGATGCCTCCGTACTGACAGACTGCTGCTTTTCCGCGTCCGGTTTTTTGATCAGGTCATACAGCTTTCCAAATTCGCCGATGTCCCGCACTCCGGCAAGTTCCATGCCCAGATGGACATATTTGTCGCACTTGGACTTGGCATCGGTCTCCAGAATTACCGGCACGCCCAGCCGGTTGCCCTCGGCAAAGGCAATATCCATAACCTTGCGCATATAGCCCTGTCCTGATACTGCTCCCGCACACAGACAAGCCCTACAAAGATATACGGCTTCTTCTCCTTGTCCATGCGATCTTGCAGTGGCACACCGCCGCGCTTGATGGCCATAGCGAAGTGCACGAGCCTCTTCAGGCTGGAATTGCGCAGCATCCCCTTTGCAATGGGCCACAGCGTCCTGACGCCCAGTTTCTGCTTCGGCAGCTTGTAGGCGATATAGCCCTCGCCCCGCTCGCCGGTGGTGTGCAGAAAGCCGCCCCGCAGCACCCCGCGCACATAGGCGCAGATATAGTTTGCCGTGGCTTCTTTCCCGGAAAAGGCAGCGGACATTCCCGTTTCCTCTCCGTAGTCGTAATAGCCGAAAGCGTGACCGATATCATGGATGGATTTTTCGTCCAATGTTGTAACTTTCATTGTATTTCACTTTCCTGATTCTTCAGCACATCTCTCTGTTCCGCCATCCGTCAGAAAGCGTTCCAGCTCCGATGCAAGCAGCGCCGGATGATTGATGATCTCACCATGACCAAAACCGGGGAAGCAGCGGACGATCAGACCCGGATATGCCTTCCGCAGTCGCTGGATGGCCTTTTTCATATGCCCTTCTTTTTCTCCGTACCAGCAGGCGACCTTTGCATCGGGCTGTACCGGAAAGTCCGTCCGATAGAGATAAAGCCCTGCCTCCCAAGTGGCCCGGACGGATTCCAAGCTGATATGATCCGGGATACGGCGGAGCATGGTCTGCATTCCCTGCTCCGTCTGCCCCATAAAGCGCAACGCCCATGCAGGCATATACTTTTCGTGTGCCGTTCGATACTGCTTTTGCGGCATGACCTTCAAAATCAGTCGATTCAGCACGCCAAAATCCAGATACTCCGGCCCGCTGAGGATCATTCGACCGATTTGAATGTTTGGGGAAGCCTTCAGAAAAATAGTCGGTCCGCAGCCCAGCGACTCTGCATAAAGCAGGTCCAGCCGTCCGTCCAGTTCTTTTTCAATATATTCCGCCAGCTTGTCCGCCTGAGCCTGAGCGGTCGTGTAGGTCGTTTCGCCTGTTCCGTCAAAGCCGTCGAAACTGACGGCATACACGCAGAATTTCTTTTCCAGCAGCGGGATCAGATTCTCAAACTGCCGCCAACACATAAGATTTCCGTGCAGCAGCATAATGGTCTTTCCTTGTCTATTGCCGAATCGTTTGATGTCCATACCAATCTGCCTCCCGGCTATTTTTCGACCTTCATGCAGAAATCGCAGCGGTCATTTCCACGCCCCAGTGTCATACTTCTCTCCCAGATCAGCTTCGGATGCAGCCCGGTATAGCTGATGTCGTCGCTGTCGCAAAAGCAGCGGCACAGCTCTGGGCAGCCGTATTCTGCGCAGGTGTCGTGATAGGGACACTCCATCATATCCACACGCCAGACGCCGTTACCGGTCTGCAGTTCTTTTGGGGCAAAGCCCGCCGCCAGGCCGAAAACGCTCCGGGTGGATTTGACGAAAACGCCGGGGACAAGGCGGTAAAGCCCCGGTATGTGCAGCAGGGCGGCAAGCTGTTTGTGGCTCGTTCTCGCCAAGCGCTCCACATAGCCGTGCACGGTTTGCAGCGCCTCCTCTTTCGGCATGACCCGCTGTAAGGTCTCGTAGGCCGCAATGCCCGGCAATATCTGCCGCTTGAGGTGGTATTGCTTTTCCTTGCTTGCACCCGCATTTTCAGCCAGCAGCGCACTCAGGCGCATATCGAAAGCGGTGTTCAGTTCCTTTGCTTGCGCGGGAAAGCGCAGTGCCACAGTCTCCCGGAAATCACGGGAAAGATAGGTTTCCTTCCTCTTCATCGTCCGTTACCCTTTCTTTTTATACCCGCAGTCGCAGTAGGGTCCGCCGGAGGCGAGAGTGTACTGCCGCACAAAATCAGTCGCGCCGCCCGCCTCGCTCATGGTGTAGTCCAGATGGCACAGGGCGGGGGTTAGGTCGTACAGCCCCAGCTCTTTCATCAGCACACAGATGCCGCATTTGGTAAAGCGTCCCTCGTAGCCGCTGCCATCCGGGTATTCGTAAAACTCCATGTTCCACGAGTAGGGGTTGCGGTCGGCGGCTTTCAGAGCAGCGGTGGCCTTCATGGCGGCAATGTCCTTTGGGGTAAACTTGCTTTTTCCGCTCTTGCGGCAGAACCACTGCATGGGCTTTGTCATCATGGACTTTGCGTAGTAATCCGTCAGCCTGTCCACCTCCGGACGTTGCGGCATGGAGAGGATGAACGCGCCGAGCATTGCGCAGTTGACGATGTTCATCTTGAAGCGGTCCGCTTTTTCAAACTCCGGCAGCCTGCGGATGATCTGCCGGTATTGCGGCTTTGCCTTTTTCGTGATGGCTCTTGCGGTGGCTGCATCATAGCCCAGCACAGCGGTCAGCTGTTTTTGAAAGGAACCGGCAAACAGCACCCACATTCCCATAGGCATCCCGGCGTATTTCATTGCAGATACCTCCCGGCTTCCGCTTCCAGTTCCTGCCATACCGGGTAGGCTGCGCCATGCTCATCGAAAAATTTCCTGAGATCCCGGTTCAGTGCGCTCATTTCGTCGATGGCGTTCATGGCGTGGTCGGAGGCGCAGAGCTTGCCCAGCGAAGTGGCACACATCAGCTTGAAAAAGCGCAGGCAGGTCTTGCGGTACTTTTCCCCTTCAAAGTCCGCATCCTCTTTGGGCAGAATGGTGTGCCCGGCATCTCGGATGGCACGGTATCCCTCAATATTGGCATCCAACAGACGGTTCAGGTATGCAGTGTCGCCCCGGAGCTTTTTCAGGTCGCCGTCCGTCTTATAGCAGGCGAAGGCCGCCGGCATTACAAACGCCGCATGGCAGAGCAGATAGTCCTCCATGTTCGGCTCGTAAACAACCTTATATTTTGTGCCGTGGAAGATGCGCCCGATCAACTGTTTATTGGACTTTGCACCCGTCAGCTGTCCGATGGTGATCTTTTTCAGGTCGATGGAGACCACCCGGTCAACCTCCCGATGCCCGGCAGAAAGCGCAAAGGCAAACAGGACGTTCTTCCCCGGTAGCGCCGCCGCCAGCGTTCTCGCCTGCACATTGTTCCCCACAAAAACGATGTTCTTCGTCCGGTTCGCCCGCAGCGTGTCCAGAACGGAATCCAGCTGTGTATAGCGCAGGACCACAAAGATCACATCGTACATTGCATCCGGTGCAAGTTCAGTCACCACCGGAATGCGGCTGACCGAGGTGCGGAGCGAAAATTTGTCCTTGATCCGCAGGCCATTCTGCTTGATCTCCGCAGCCCAGTTTCCCCGCGCAAGCAGAGTGACATCCTTTCCGGCGCGCAGCAGATTTCTTGCCAGATTGCACCCCAGAACGCCTGCACCATATACCAGAATTTTCATAGCTTGCCTCCAAATCCGATCTTCACGATCTGCATTTTCATCCCGTTGTCCCCGACCCTTGCAAGAAACCGGAAAAAGCCGCTGACAGAAGGATCTTTCAAATCGTTGTACCCCAGCATATAGCCCCTGCTGGATACTTGCAAACGGCTGTCCCATGGGGAAAGCTCGCTTTTCGCATCCGAAACCGCGAAATATGCTCCCACATCCTTGATTTTCGCCGTCCTGAGCCACGTTTTGGCGATCATCTTCACCGCCGTACGGTTGGCAGCATCAAAGACCAGCACTCCGCCGGGGAAAGCGTCCGCCATCCCCTGCACCAGTTCCCGAACCTGCTGGGTCAGGAAGTAATAGAACACCCCGGAGGCAAAGAACACCGCCCCTCCGGATGCATCGATTTTGTCAAACCATGCGGGGTCTTTCAGGTCGCAGGGGATGTTTTGCTCCCGCCCCCCGGCGGGCAGCAGCTGCTGCCGCAAGGCAATAACATCCGGGAAGTCCAGATTGTAGATTTTGCATCTGCCGTTGTCGCAGGCTCTGCCGGTGTTGTCCAGCCCGCAGCCCAGATTGACCACCGCCGCATTGGGGTGAGATTTCAGATAATCCCGCACCTCAAAAGCAAGGTCATTCTGCCGCATGGCCACCTCC
>ENA-OYVX01000339-OYVX01000339.1-human-gut-metagenome-genome-assembly--contig:-NODE-339-length-27264-cov-10.837260_pt1 | contig 27264 bp, 22 predicted proteins | sample MGYA00244159_ERZ653375 | MGnify/ENA primary metagenome ERZ653375 (study PRJEB26926, sample SAMN06164942) | human gut metagenome | biome: ENVO:00009003; feature: ENVO:2100002; material: ENVO:00002003... | reverse complement strand
GGTAAGCAAAGATAGCTAATTTTAAAACTTACCAACCAGAAATTTCCGCTGAGCCATTATTATTCTGGAATGCTTATGCCCTCATGCTCTCATTTTACATATAACAATCTAATTATAAACATCTTACATGATTATAGTAAAAATATTTGCTCTCACTTATGCCCTCATACCCTCACTATATTTTAAAGCAGATTTTCGCATAATACGCTTGCTGTCAACTATATATTCTTTTTTATAAAGTATTCCTGTTTGATATAAAGCAGGGTACTTTCAGACTTTTTCATTTCAAAAATGCATATGAAAGAGATGTACTTCCACGAAATAGCAGTTTACAGAGTTCCGATATCGATAAAAAAGATCAAAACGTTTTTAAAAAAGCTCGTTATCTTTTCCAAAAAGTTCCTGTTGTTATTTGAAAAGCTCTTGATCTTTTTTAAAAACGTCCTTATATTTGGGGGATTTATATGATTCACACTCACATACATACGCACAAACCCGTACATACATATGCGTAGCTTCATGTAGACATACGTGCATAAACATACTTCTTGGCATAGTATAAAACACAATCAGGCAACACTCCCCATATTTTTACAAATAAATCAATCTTCCTACTCTGTGATAGGGATTTTATATGATCACATCTATTGAAAAAACTCTTTTATTCAATATCACTTCGCCGATACAATAATAAAGAGGCTGAATCAAATTTATCTTGAATTTCAGCCTTTTTATTCATCAATACAACATTGGGAAATCGGGCTACATGACCATTCTTGCATTAAGAAAGGCAATTTAATAATGAAACTGCCAAATCTCTAAAACAACAATATCCATCCGTCTACAGTTTGGTAAGTGGATGGATATTGCTTTTTTATTCTTAATCTCTGCCCAAAATAAAAGCAAAGAAGCCTTATATTTAATTTTAACAGAAGAAACTTTCTATTTTTTCTGCATTAATCCTTTAAATGCCGTAGGATAAGGAGTTTCAAACTCCATCAACTCTTTTGTTACCGGATGATAGAAACATAACTTGAAGGCATGTAACGCCAATCGTCCTAAAGGATCACACTCACTGCCATAGCGCCGGTCACCAACAACAGGGTGACCTAAATCCAACATATGCACACGAATCTGATTCTTACGTCCTGTTTCCAAATCCAACTCCACCAATGAATATCCATTGGCCCGCTTTATTGTTTTATAATGAGTGACCGCAAACTTACCTTCCCCATTATCTACAGGACTGGAATAGACATACAATTTCCGGTCGGTCAACCAAGACTCTACAGTACCGTAATCTTTCTCCATATCACCAGAAACGATAGACACATAACGGCGGTCCGTCACAATATCATGCCAATTATCACGTAAAGTATTCTGGGTTTTTTCATCTTTGGCATACATCATCAACCCCGAAGTTTCACGGTCCAGACGATGTACTACAAATACGCGGTTGAAACGATGTGAACGTTTTACATACTCATTCAAAATATGTTGTGCAGTACGCTCCTTCTGATGTTCTGTGCTGACAGAAAGCAGTCCCTCCTTCTTTTCCACCACCAAGATATAAGCATCCTCGTATACCAGTTTCAGCATCGGATGTTTAAACTCACGATTATTCTTCACCTTGGATATCTGCACTTTCATACCTGGTTTCAATGCGAAATTATATTGGGTAGTAATCACATTATCTACCAAAATCACGCGGTTGGCAAGCAACGCCTTTACCTTGCTACGACTGATTCCCGCCATTTTCCGCATCAGAAAATCCATCAGCTCAGCGGGCTCCGTCACATTATATATAGTATATCGGGCAACACTTCTCGCCTTTGGCCTGCCGGAATCACTATTCTTACCTCTTGACATAATTCTATTTACTGTTTAAACAATTTATAATTGAACTATCCGGATTATCCTCTTTTTTCCAGCAACACCACATTTTCCACATGATGCGTATGAGGGAACATATCTACGGGTTGCACGGCCATCACCTTGTATTTGGCATCTAACAAAGACAAATCACGTGCCTGGGTGGCAGGATTACAGCTAACATACACAATCCGCTGAGGTTCAGCAAAAAGAATTGTATTAATCACATCATCGTGCATTCCGGCACGCGGAGGATCAGTGATAATAACATCAGGACGACCATGTTGGTTGATAAACTCCTGAGTGAGGATATCCTTCATGTCACCGGCATAAAATAAGGTATTGTCAATGCCATTAATTGCCGAATTCACTTTAGCATCTTCTATTGCTTCAGGCACATATTCGATACCAATCACTTTCTTTGCCTGGCGTGAAACAAAGTTGGCTATGGTTCCAGTCCCTGTATAAAGATCATACACCAATTCTTTACCGGTCAATCCGGCAAAATTACGGGCCACCTTATAAAGATTATACGCCTGTCCGGAATTAGTCTGATAAAATGATTTTGCTCCTATCTTGAAGCGCAACCCCTCCATTTCCTCGAAAATATGATCGTTGCCTTTGAACACCATTACCTCCAGATCGTTAATGGTATCATTGCATTTGTTATTGACTACATATAATAAGGAAGTAATCTGCGGAAAACGTTCTGCCACGAAAGCCAGCAGTTGCTTCATCAGATCCATTTCGCTCTCTTCCACAATCTTGCATTGCAGCAACACCATAAGCTCACCCGTACTCGAAGTACGGATCATCAAGTTGCGAAGCATTCCTTCTTGAGAACGCAGATTAAAGAAAGAATAATTGTGTTCGTATGCATAGTCACGAATCGCATTGCGTATCTGGTTGCTGATATCATCCTGTAACCAGCACTTTTCTATAGCCAGTACCTTGTCAAATGCACCGGGAATGTGGAAACCTACGGCGTTCATCTGATCGTACTTCACATCTTCCTTTACCTCTTCCTCTGTCAGCCAACGTTTGTTAGAAAACGTAAATTCCAACTTATTACGGTAAAACTCCGTTTTTTCCGACCCTATGATAGGTGAAATTTCCGGCAATTCGATCTTGCCGATACGGGTCAGATTATCCGTCACCTGCTTTTGCTTATACTTTATTTGTTCTGTATATGGCAGACACTGCCACTTACAACCACCACATATACCATAATGCTGGCAGAAGGGTACTGCACGCACAGGAGAATACTCATGGAATTTCACAGCCACAGCTTCTGCATAATGATTTTTCTTACGCTTCACTTGTAAATCCACCACATCACCGGGCACTACATAAGGCACAAATACTACCAGGTCATTCACTTTCGCCAAAGCTTTTCCTTCGGCAGCTACATCTGTTATGGTTATCTTCTCTAATAATGGAAGTTCTTTCTTCTTTCTAGCCACTTTTCTGAATAAGTTAATTTGGGGACAAATTTAAGCATTTTCCCTGAATATTGCCTCATAAATCGTAAGATATTAAAATTGCAAAGTAGAAATTGCAATTTCCACTATTTTTTTTCAGTAAAAGGTTTGGAGATAACTAAAATATGTATAGTTTTGCGATTACATTTTTTGAGCGAGTTAACTTTAAATACATTTATTATGGATAAAAAAAGAGTTTACACCTTTGGTAATGGACAAGCTGAAGGAAAAGCAGACATGAGAAATCTGCTTGGTGGAAAAGGCGCTAACCTGGCTGAAATGAATCTAATCGGTGTTCCCGTACCTCCGGGATTTACAATCACCACAGAAGTTTGTAGCGAATATTATGAGTTAGGTAAAGATAAAGTAGTAGAACTACTGAAAGCGGATGTTGAGAAAGCTATCGCCAACATCGAAAATCTGATGAATTCCAAGTTTGGAGATGTAGAGAACCCGTTACTGGTTTCTGTACGTTCGGGTGCCCGCGCTTCTATGCCGGGTATGATGGATACCATCCTTAATTTAGGTTTAAATGACGAAGTGGTGGAAGGCTTAAGCCGCAAGACCGGACGCCCCCGTTTCGCATGGGATTCTTACCGTCGTTTCGTACAAATGTATGGTGACGTGGTATTGGGTATGAAACCGGTGAACAAGGAAGACATCGATCCTTTCGAGGAAATTATCGAAAAAGTAAAGGAAGAAAAAGGTGTGAAGCTCGACAACGAATTGGAAGTGGAAGACCTTAAAGAACTGGTTAAACGCTTTAAAGTTGCTGTAAAAGAACAAACCGGACAAGATTTTCCGACCTGTGCATACGAACAACTTTGGGGTGCCATTTGTGCTGTATTCCGCAGTTGGATGAACGAACGCGCCATTCTTTACCGCAAAATGGAAGGTATTCCTGCCGAATGGGGTACTGCTGTAAGCGTACAAGCCATGGTATTCGGTAACATGGGTGATACTTCGGCTACTGGTGTTTGCTTCTCTCGTGACGCAGGTAACGGTGAGGATTTGTTTAATGGCGAATATTTGATCAACGCACAAGGTGAAGATGTTGTAGCCGGTATCCGTACTCCGCAACAAATCACAAAAATCGGTTCTCAGCGTTGGGCAGAACGTGCAGGTATTTCTGAAGAAGAACGCGTAGCCAAATATCCCTCTATGGAAGAAGCTATGCCGGAAATCTACAAAGAACTGGATGCCCTGCAAACCAAACTGGAAAACCACTATCGCGACATGCAGGATATGGAATTTACCGTACAGGAAGGTAAATTATGGTTCTTGCAGACCCGTAACGGTAAACGTACCGGAGCTGCTATGGTAAAAATCGCCATGGACTTGTTGCGCCAGGGAATGATTGATGAAAAAACAGCATTGGAGCGTTGCGAACCTAATAAATTAGACGAACTGCTTCACCCTGTGTTCGACAAGAAAGCGTTGAAAGAAGCGAAAGTTTTGACTCGTGGTTTGCCCGCTTCTCCGGGTGCCGCTACCGGTCAGATTGTGTTCTTCGCCGATGATGCTGCTAAATGGGCTGCCGATGGCAAAAAGGTGGTCATGGTACGTATCGAAACTTCGCCGGAAGACTTGGCAGGTATGGCCGTTGCCGAAGGTATCCTGACTGCACGTGGCGGTATGACATCTCACGCTGCGGTTGTGGCCCGTGGTATGGGTAAGTGCTGCGTATCGGGTGCTGGTGCTATCAATGTAGATTATAAGACACGTACCGTAGAAATTGAAGGTATTACTTTAAAAGAAGGTGACTTCATCTCTCTGAACGGTACTACCGGTGAAGTATATAAAGGTAAAGTGGAAACCAAAGCAGCCGAAGTTTCAGGCAATTTCGCTGCATTGATGGATCTTTGCAACAAATACACCAAGCTGAATGTCCGCACTAACGCTGATACTCCGCATGATGCGGAAGTGGCCCGCGCTTTTGGTGCTTCAGGTATCGGTCTTTGCCGTACGGAACACATGTTCTTTGATGCTGAAAAGATTGTCGCTATGCGTGAGATGATCCTGTCACCGGATGTAGAAGGACGTAGAAAAGCATTGGCTAAATTGCTCCCCTTCCAAAAAGCCGACTTCAAAGGTATCTTCAAGGCTATGGACGGATGTCCGGTAAATGTTCGTCTGCTCGATCCTCCTTTGCATGAGTTCGTTCCCCATGATGCAAAAGGTCAGGAAGAAATGGCTAAGGCAATGGGCGTAACCGTACAGGAAATCAAAAAACGTGTGGAAAGCCTGTGTGAACACAATCCGATGTTAGGTCACCGCGGCTGTCGTTTGGGTAACACCTATCCCGAAATCACAGAGATGCAGACTCAAGCGATTCTAGGTGCTGCAATTGAACTGAAGAAAGAAGGATATGATCCGCATCCCGAAATTATGGTTCCCTTGACCGGTATCCTGTATGAATTCGAAGCTCAGGAAAAGGTGATCCGTGATGCAGCAGCAGCATTATTTGAAAAAGAAGGTATGGAAATTCCGTTCAAGGTAGGTACCATGATTGAAATTCCGCGTGCTGCGCTGACAGCCAACCGCATTGCCAGCCGTGCAGAATACTTCTCATTCGGTACCAATGACTTGACCCAGATGACCTTCGGTTATTCCCGTGACGATATTGCTTCTTTCTTGCCGGTATATCTGGAAAAGAAGATTCTGAAAGTAGACCCGTTCCAAGTACTCGACCAAAATGGTGTGGGCCAGCTGATTGAAATGGCTGTAGATAAAGGCCGTTCAGTTCGTCCTGATTTGAAATGCGGTATCTGCGGTGAGCATGGTGGTGAGCCTTCATCAGTGAAATTCTGTCACAAAGTTGGTTTGAACTATGTGTCTTGTTCTCCGTTCCGCGTGCCTATTGCCAGACTGGCCGCGGCGCAGGCTGCAATTGAGGAATAAGCGGTTAGATAACTAATTATTGTATTAGGCTGTAATGCACTGAAAAATAGGCATTACAGCCTAATCTGTTTTTGGACGGTTCGTTCATTTGACCGCAGAAATCGAGCCAAATAAACGGGTAACACATACCAAATACATACAAAAATGAACATGCGCACATACACAACACATACAAATGAATTTTCTAACTTAAATAATTGATTATGACTACATTCAAAACTGTTGTAAGAAGAAAAAGAGCTGATGGTTTTTACCCGGTGTATATTCGCGTGGTTCATCGCACTAAAATGGGGTACATCAGCACAGGCAAGATTGTTACTGACAAACAACTTTTAAAGTCAGGTGACATCAAAGACCCGGTAGTAAACGAATACTGCTCACGGCAGATTTTACGTTTCAGTGAAATCATGAACAAGAAGGATTTTACGAACTTCTCTGTTTCAGATTTGATAGATTATCTACTTCATTCAGACGAGGACGTTTGTTTCAGCGAGTATGCTTCTCAATTCATAGCCCGAATGGAAAGAGAAGGACATGAGCGGAACGCAAAGAACTACCGACTTGCAGTTGGTCATCTGGAGCGGTTCATTGGAACTACACAGATTATGTTTGGGCACTTGACTACTGCCGTATTAAAGAAGTGGCTGGAAAGCCTTTCTCAAACCAATCGGGCAAAAGAAATGTACCCTACTTGTGTTCGGCAGATTTTCAAAAAAGCTATTATTGATTTGAATGACGAAGAGCTTGGTCTCATCCGTATAAAGTTCAATCCGTGGTTAAAAATAACTATCCCTAAGTCTGATAACACAGAAAAACGTGCTATCAGTGCAGAAGCGTGCCGTGAATTTTTCAATCATCCTCTACCCCAGTCAAAAATGGTTTTACCTATCCCTGAACTTGGTAGAGACGTGGCACTCTTGTCATTGTGTTTAGGAGGAATCAATACCATTGATTTGTATGAACTCAAAAAGGAAGATTATAACGCTGGCATTATCAATTATAAAAGAGCTAAGACCCGTCATAGCCGAAGGGATGAAGCCTACATGGAAATGAGGGTTGAACCATTCATACAAACCACATTTGAGAAATATCTCTCCGGTGAAGAAGAGGAATACTTATTCAACTTTCATCAGAGATATAAGAACTCTGATAGTTTCAATGCTAATGTGAATATTGGTATTCGGAAGATATGTGAGGATATGGGCATGAAGAAAGAAAAATATTATTGCTTCTATACGTTTAGGCATACATGGGCAACCATTGCACAGAATGATTGTGATGCCAATCTGTATGAGGTGGCTTTTGGAATGAATCATAGTCATGGCTTCAATATAACAAGAGGTTATGTTAAACTCGATTTTACTCCAGCTTGGGAACTCAATGCCAAAGTTATTGACTTCATCTTTTTCAGTGATAAAAGAAGCAAGCAAGGAAAAGCGTGTGATATTGATGCACCAAAAGATAAAATGTTCCGTATCAGTAGGAAAATGATGATTTATGGTCGTGCCTATTTTAAAGGAAGAATTGTTGCGGAATTGACTGATATAGGTTTCGGAACAGTGGATGATGTAATAACGGCACTTGTAAAAAAATTACCCAATGATATTCCGGTAGGATGTCCTGTACAATTTCGTTTCACAAATTGTGATACACAGAAGGAAGTCGTATATGAAAGATATAAAGGCAAAGGTTTTTAGTCCCGTCAACTAAAGGAACAAGTATAGTAACATATAGGGAAGAAATCCGTATTCAGTCCATACCCCGCCGTAGAGCCGTGTCAGATGTTATTGGCACGGTTTTACTGTTTGTTTTGTCGAGAACGGTATGGTTGCCTATTCTCCCTACCGGTGAAGAGAGAACCAAACAACAGCCTGCTGAGCAGGACAAAGAATGTCTTTACAATCCAAATCACCAACTGGAATACCTTTTTGATAATCCAGACCACCAGCTTTGTGAGCCAATATAGGGCGAGGCATACCGGAGCGAGATACAGAAATAACAATATATAGAACGGCATAAGCTGTAATTTTTATATTTATACTACCCTCTCTCAATGGAGGTTTCTCTATCTAAAGGTATTAAAAATCAGCGATATAATCAAAGTTTTGCATCAGTATTTTAGTCCTTCCAACAAACTTTTTTTGCTTGGTTTTCAAGAATCTGAAAGCATGAAACTTTAGTTACGGACACCATTCAAGCCGTATCTTCGGGTCATTCAATCCCAAGTATCTACGATATGAACAATTCCATTTCTTGTGGCTGTATGCTCTACTATATAATGAAGTATAGGGATGCGTGTTACCCGAACCATTCCATCAACCGATATTTCTTTCCCTTTGGTCATAGTTTGCTATATCCATTTGTTCTTGATACTGAACTATCGGGAAAACAGTAACCGGACACCTTGTATATCTTTTTCTTCCCACCCATGCGACCGTGGTCAATCAGATTTTCTAACTGGAATATCCGAAGCTCTATCTTCTGTGAGTATTCAAGTAACGGATGACAGGTCACATCTTTATTTCGATTACTTGGAATTGGAGTTTGGTATTCCAAAGCCGCTTGGATATGCCATCCGAAAAGCCATTCTATTACATAACCAACGTATCGAAGTCCCACGAACTTCGGATGCTTGTATCTTTGGTTTATCGGATGCCGTCCTTCAAATAAAAGTGTTGCGCATTTCTTCGCAAGGCGGTTTTCGGCGATAATTTTGGTGTAATAAAGACCCGGGAGACCTTGACCTGTGTTGCAGGATTTGTCAAGCAAGTTGTACCTTTGTCATTACAAAACTCCGTTTCGTCCTGAAAAGGTGACTTGCCGACTGCTGCCGCATCGGAGCGATTTTATCGCTGTTTCGCCCTGCGAAAGAAGGTTCAGACACCCCCATTTACCAAAGTATCATAGTAAGATGAAACGAAGGACTAAAGTTTATCAGTTGCGACTGACCCCGGAGGAACAGTCCACGCTTAAAGAAAAAGCGAAGGGAAAACCTGTCGCTGACTACATACGTGCAGCATTGACAGAATATTCAGACACCGATGCCAGACACCGGTTAGAACTAATCAATAACCTTGGTGAGTTTTACCGAAAGTTCCGGGATGAACTATCCTGGGCAGGTAGTAACCTGAACCAGTCGGTCAAGAGAGCCAATGAACTTGTGGTAGCCGGGTTACTTCCACCCAGCTATATCCGGGAGGTCTTGATGCCGGTTATCCTTGAAACCCAGAAAACACTGAACGAGATAAAGAGAAACCTTGAAACCGTGACACGTAAGGCTGTCAAACTATAGTTTATGAGTTTCCCTATACCTTATTATATATCCCGATATACAGGAATCAAAGAATCGAGATACCGAGTAACCACGGTTACATTGTATCAGAACACCATAGTCACATTATCCAAAGATAAACATTCCCAAGTATGATAGCCACCATATTACCCGGAAGCTCGAACTTCCATGCAGTCGGTTACAATGAACGTAAAGTAGCGAAAGGAGTTGCCCGTATGCTCGAAATGCAGAACTTCGGCGCACTCGGCACATTCGGCAAGCCAACCCCGGAGGAACTGGTCACATACCTTCAGGAATATACTTCCCGAAATACCCGAATCCAAAAGGCACAGTTCCACGTTGCCTTCTCCTGCAAGGGACATGAAATGACGGAAGTGGAACTACTGGACTTTGCCCACCGTTACTTGTCAGAAATGGGATATGGCGAGGAAGGACAACCCTTGCTGGTCTATTCCCACTATGATACAGATAATACCCATCTGCATATCGTGACTTCTCGTATCGCCCCTGACGGCAAGAAGATATTGCACGGCCATGAGCGCAGACGCTCACAAGAAGTGATTGACCGCATACTGGGGAATGACAGGAAGCAGAAAGTGGAGCAAGACTTAAATGCTGCCAAACAATATACCTTCTCCTCTTTTACCCAGTTCAAAGCGATAATGACTTCAATGGGCTATGAAGCTTATCAGAAAGACGGCACTGTCTTTGTCAAACATGGTGGCAAGGTACAGAAGAAACTTCCTCTTAGCGACATTGAGGCATTGTATAAGAAAGGCTACTACAACAGAGCGCGTAACCGCCAGCTTCGGAGCATCCTAAAAAAGTATCGGGATGTAAACTCCAATAAGGAGGAACTACAGAAAGAACTGAAAACCAAGTTCGGCATCGACATCGTATTTTTCGGGAAGAAGGATGCGGCATACGGCTACATACTCGTTGACCACGCCAACAAGACCGTCATCCACGGGGCAAGAGTGTTGGCTGTAGAAGAACTGTTGGACTTCGCCACTCCCGGACAACGCTTTGACCGTATGGAGGATTTCATTGACCGGTTGCTTACCCTCAATCCGAAGATAACTCAGGGCGAGATCTTCCAGAAGTTAAAGAAGCATCGTGCCTATATCAAGAAAGGTGTTATCTATTTCAACGGAGAATCCCGCCCCTTGAAACCGTTTATGGCGGAAGCCATAGACCGTAACAACCGCATCGAGCTGGTTGAGAAGTTCCAACCCACCACAGAGGCGGAACGTGATTTGCTTTGCAAAATCTATAAGGTGAACCGTCCCGACCTTGTTGCCCTCTCGTCAGAAAGAGCACAATCCCATACGGATGCCATTAATCGCCTGAAAGAAATCTTTTCAGACGAAACCATTGTTTCTGTCAGAAGCTCCTTTCGTGAGGAAGGTTTCATTATCCGTCAAGAGGAAGATGCCACATACGCCATCAACTTCAAGAACCATATCATTGTCAATCTATCAGAAGAGGGCTTCAATCTGGAGCGACTGGAAAGGAAGCCGGTTAAACAGCAACAATCCAGCCCGAAACACTCTGCCCGTAAGCCTCTCTCCAGTCATAACAAGATGCGTGACCATGGAGAAGGAAGCCGTTACGAAAAACGGGAATGGGAAGTCGGACAGAAAGGTAACTATGACGAGATTGATGACGGACATTCCTTAAAGAGATAAAAAAGGGACGTGCTGCCGTCCAGTTTTCGGACGCATCAAACAGTGATACCCCGATAGCATGAACTTTTATACCCCGGTTAGTTTAACCGAGGGCATATAAGTGTTGCGCATTTCGTTTCCCCGGTTACACGCACGGTAATTTTGTCTGAAAATAATTCATCGCACGGAGAAATGATACAGACACCGGTCATCATCACATTCGCCAATCAAAAAGGAGGCGTGGGCAAGACCACCCTCTGCGTGACCTTCGCCAACTATCTGGTGACGAAGGGAGTGCGTGTCGCCATAGTCGATTGCGACTTCCAGCACTCCATCATCAAGTGCCGCAAGGCTGACATCAAGAAATACGACGTGCAGTATGTGCCCTATGATGTGCTGTCATACGAAGCTAACGACAAGAAAGCGATCATTTCCCTTGTAGAGAAAATGCACAACGATTCGAGCCTGGATGTCGTGCTGATGGATTCCCCCGGCAGCCTGCAAGCGGACGGGCTGGTGCCGATGTTCGTGAACTCGGACATTATCATTGTGCCTTTCCATTATGACCTGATGACCGTCCCTTCCACCGCCAGTTTCCTCATGTTCATAGACCGCCTGCGCAAAGCCGTTGGCGGAAACATGAAGGCACAGCTTTTCATTGTCCCCAACCTGCATGACGGCAGAGTGGGCAAACGCTCCGAACTGGTCATTTGGGAGAATACCAGAGAGACCTTCTGCAACTACGGAGTCGTGACGGGCAGGATTCCCAAACGTGCCGACATGGAGCGTTTCAGTACGATGGCGGCTCTGGATAAGCAGAGCGGTATCGTTACCCCCGTCTTTGAGCGTATCTATTCCTACATCTTTGATACGACAGCACCCATCCGTGAACCTAAATTGACGGGAATACAACTGACCGGGAATCTAGAAGCGGAATTAAAAGGAAAAGGAAAAGTGAAAGAGAATCAACCGGAAGAAAACAAGAATCAATAACCATCAACATATATAGTTATGACAAAAGACATCCCCGAAATAGATGACCTTCTTAAAGGCATCAATGACCCCGAAATGACATTGACGGATGGGCGTACGGAAACGACTATCGAAAATCAATCGGCTGTTACTCTATCCCAAGAGGAAAGTACAGAAGAACGATTCACCCCGGTATCGGATAACTCAGACTATTGGCAAAACTTCTTGTCCTATCTTGAAAGCGATACCCGGGAAGATAAAGGAGAAAGGATGATCTGCAAGTTAGACCGTGACCTTGCCGATTCATTGGACGAGTGCAACATCCATAACCGCAGCCGTTCCGACATGGTGAACGCCATTGTCCGCACGTTCTTCAAGACCTACCTGCCACAGCTTGCGCAGTACCGCCGTAATAACAAGTCGCTTTTCACCAACTACAAGGAGACAAAAGCATGAGGACAATCCAATGGACTGACCGGATGACAACCCTCTTGACAGAACTGTACCCGGTGGAGACAACCTCCCATACCGCCACAGTATTGGGAGTAAGCGAGACCCTTGTCAAGCAGAAAGCCCGTAAATTAGGACTGGTAAAAGTCGCCAAGACGAAATGGATGGAGCGTGCCGATTATATCCGCAGGCATTTCCATTACAAGTCATTCACTCAAATGGCCCGCGATTTGGGTATAAGCCGGACGAATGTGTACAACATCGCCACCAAGCTGGGATTGAATCGAGCGGCAGGAAATCCAGCTTGTTGCTCATCGCAGAATACTCGCTCCACAGTCCGGTGGAAACATCTTTCGCTTCCTCATACTTTGCCTCATACGGTTTTAAGTGGTCATTGAAGATGCCCTCAAAATCCACGGACTGCAATCCTGAATTATCTAATGACAGGAATCTTCCAGCCTCCGAAAAAAGGGAAAAGGAGATTTCATTCAACTGTTCCGCACCGTCATGGAACATTGCAGCCGCTTCCGTCACAATTTGATTTGTCTCATTGAAATCCTTATAGAACAGGGAGAGCAGCAAAGCCTGTTCAAAGGTGATGCTGTCCTGCTTGCAAGTGGCAAGCAGGGTGTTTATCTCTTGCAGCCGTTGTGGTATCTGTTGTATCATCATTCTTGAATCTTATTGTTTCTTACATACATGAGTATTGCATGAATACTCTCAAGTATTTGCGTGGAGTCCGGAATTTTATTATAAGCAAGTCCCGGAAGCTCTTTCTGATAGACCGGTTCCAGTTTTTTCCACACATCTTCCAAAGTGGAAAGCAGAGGTGATTCGTCCAAGTTTCGTCCTTGCCATCCTTCCGGTTTGCTGAACTGCTGTTTGTCATGTGTGAACAGGCTGTGAAAGTCATTCAGGAAATCGGACGAATCCATATATAATCTTATCTCATTGTCATGATACAAATAATAGAGGTCGTAGAAATGGCGTATCTTGGCGGACAACTGTGAATGGTATTCATTTGCCAGTGAGCATCTGATTAACGACACCAGTTTCTCCGTAAGTGTCCTGCGCTTGTCCAGCACTTGTATGACAAACGGCTGCATGTCATATTCCTCTATCAATTGTTCATTGCCCGACTGATGCAAAAACGTGGTCAGGAAACTTTGAATGACACGGCGTTCGTATGGGTACGGGTTGGCAAAAGAATTGATCTCCACAAGTATCTGCCCCGGATTGATGGAGGTGGCGGCCAATGACTCCATAATCTGCGGATAGTGGTAATAGGCCTTATAATAGTGTGAGCCTTTGCTTGTCTTTCCGGGTATGGGAATCTCATCCAGTCCCTCTGTCATGTCATGGGCTGTTTTGCGTATCAGGTTTTTCAGCTGGTTGCCGCTCAAAGTCCATGCGTCAGAAATAGCCACATCTATATCTTCGGAAAATCTGGCCCCGATGCCGTATGCCTTGGACAGGCTTGTTCCGCCTTTGAACACTGCCCGCCCGTCGTTGTCATGCTCCGCCATCAGTTTCAGAGAACGGCTGACTCAGTAGTCTTTCTCGATAAACAGCGGGCTTATGCCCAAGCCTCCGTCAGTTGCCGGACGTGACGCGAAGTTTATGGCATCCTTAAACAGTTGTTGGTCTGTGTGCAGTTTCATACGATGTTCCAGTTTTTGATTGTAGGCAATACGGTTGAGGATATACCCAGCTTGTAGTGGGTTACGGGATTCAGTGTTTCCAGCAAATCCTCAACCGGGAAATCCAGATGTTCAAGTATGGCTCCAAGCTGCGCCCTGACATACGGTTTGTATGCCCTGCACAGTTCCAGCAGCCGGTTCCTGTCCGTTCCGGACAAATCCTTTATCCAGACTGTTATTTGCGACATTGCCTCATCGGGCGTAGAGCCGGGAATTTCCTTTATCAGACGGAGTGCATCCAAAATGACTAAAAGAGGTATGTCCTCTTTTATTATACGGTTGGGCTGCAACAGGAAAGTGATTCTGTATTGTCCTCTGGTCAGCGGACGACGGGAAACATTCGTGCCGACCATGATAACCGATGATATCTGGGTTGTCAATGCCAGGCTTGCGAAAGCCCTTGTACCTGTGATGTACCCGATGGTGTTGCCGTCCTTCTCAAGGAAGTCCCTCACGATTTCTTTTTCCGGGGGAAGCAACTCTCCGAAACGTGATGTGCGGGGTTTGTAGTAACGCCCCTTTGAGACACGCTTTATCACACCGGCATGCTCGAACTGGTTGAGTGCCTTGACAAGCGTTGCACGATATTGGCGTGGTATGTCAAAATCGGAAGCTGATACCACAACACCTTCCGGCAGGCGGTCTATTTCCTGTTTAACTTTGTCCCTTATAACCATTGTCATTTTCAAATTTGGTGTAAAGTTACAAAATAATTCTTGTTTTCTGCGCAAAAAACAAGAATATTAACCGTGCGTACAAAGAAAATGCCGAATTTTGACTAAAATCGGCTGAAACAGGTGCGAAAAAGTCAAATCTCGGCAAATTATTCAGTCGAACACGCCATCAACAAGATTTACGGCTTCGACTTTCTTGCTGTCAACGATCTTTGCGTATATCTGCGTGGTCTTCACGTTAGAATGTCCGAGCAGCTTGCTGGTGGTATAGAGGTCTGCGCCCAATGTCAGCATCATCGTTGCGAAGCTGTGCCTCGACGTGTGGTAGGTGATTTTCTTGGTGATACCCGCCGCCTTCACCCACTTTGCCAGCACTTTGTTTATGTTGGGTTCGGCAATCAGCCCGTCAAACACCTTGCCGTCATCCGGGGCATCGCCACGTTCCGGCAGCCATTTCATCGCCTGTGAGGAAAGGGGAAGGAATATCGGGGTCGTGGTTTTCTTCATCACGACAGACGCGCGCCACTGTTCGCCGTCTTTGGACAGGTCACGCCAGCGGAGTGCGTAAATGTCACTTAGCCTCAGACCGCAGTAGCAGGCAAACAGGTAGGCGCGTTTCACATCCTCCCTCGGGCACTCCGTCGCTATAAGGGTCTTTATCTCGTCCACGGTAAGGAACTCACACTTGCTCTCTGGCACCTTGATGCGCTCGGTCGGGGTAAGCGAGATGAACGGGTTTTCGGGAATGATGTCAGCCCTGACCGCCGCGTTCAATGCCGTGCTGAAGTAGCCGACATAATCCGACATGCTTTTCGGACTCAGCGGATTGCCCCACGTAGTTTTGTATTCGGACTGGAGCCAGCGTATGAAAGCGACACAGAAATCCTTGTCTATGTCACCCATGCGCACCTTGTTCTTGCCGATATAAGTGGAAATGAGGTTTTTCACCGTCCCCAACAGTTTGACGCCTCTCACGCCCCTGCGCTTCTGTTCATCATAAAATGACTGCATCCAATCCGCCAGTAGCATCTTTGACCGGCCTGACGTGTTCTTCAGCCCGGCCTTGTTGTTGGTCAGCTCGATTATCCGTTTTGACTTGATGGTTTCCACCGCCGCCAGTGTAGCCCTGTTCTGTTCCTTGATACGGGCGTTGATTTCGGGAAGGCTGTAGAGCTTCAGGAACTCGTACTGCCTCTTTCCGTCCACATAGATGTCAAGATAGTATGACTCGGAACCATCCGCAAGTTTCTTGGTGCGCACTTTCACAGGTTCCTTCAGTTTTGTCTTTTTGCCGTTTGCCGCCATATATAATAAGGTATTACGATTTATGATTTCAGAATACGGAATCCGCGAGGTTCACCGCCTCGTCCTTCTTCCGGTCGATTATCCTCGCGTATATCTGGGTATGCTTGACCGAGCTGTGTCCCAGCAGTTTTGATACGGTGTACAAGTCCGCTCCGAGGGTGAGCATCATCGTTGCGAAGGAGTGGCGGCTCGTATGATAGGAGATATGCTTCCTGATTCCTGCCGCCTCCGCCCACTTCTTCAGGCTCTCGTTAACATTGCCGTAATTGACAAGGTTGCCGAACACATAATCATCAGAAGTGCTTTCTCCTTTTTCGGGCATCCATTTCAATGCCTGCCCTGACAGGGGTATGTATAACGGCTTTGTGGTCTTCTTCATCACAACCGAAACGAATGCCTGCCCGTTCTCTTGGTAAATATCGCCCCATTTGAGGCTTCTGACATCACTGATGCGAAGACCTGTAAAACAGGAGAACAGATAAGCCCTCTTCACAAGTTCGTTAGGGCAGTCCGTGGCAATCATGCTCCGTATCTCGTCAATGGTCAGGTACTCACGTTTGCTCTCCGGCTTCTTTATCTTCTCGATAGTCTCAAGTCTGTTCCACGGGTTCTTGTCTATGAGTCCTTCGCGTACCGCCTCGTTGAGCATGGTGCGGAAAGTCTGGCAATAGGTGTCTGCGGTTCTCGCGCTGATGGGCTTCCCCGTCAGGCGGTGCTTGTATGTGTTGCGGAACCAGTCTATCATGTCAAGGCAGAACTGTCTGTCAATATCTGAAAGGCGGGTGTCGGAACGGAACATATACAAAGCCCTTTTCACGTTGCTGATGCTGCCCATGTCCCTTAAACCGCATTTTTCGTGGTTGTCATAACAGGTCTGAAGCCAGTCCGAAAGGAGCATCCCCGTACCGGAACCGGCAAGTTCCGTCTCGGCTTTTGCATTTAACAGGGCTTCGGTTCTCGCTTGCAAGATTTCTTCCGCCTCCCGGAGTGTGCGCGCGTTCTGACGCTTCGCTGTAGAAGAGGTTTCGGGCAGGAGGTAGAGTTGCAGGAACTCGTACTCGTGCCCGCCATCCACGCTGCGGTCGAGGAACAGGGACAGCCGTCCGTCCGCCAGCTTGCGGCGGCGAAGTTTGAAAGGGGATTTCTCCACCAGTGATTTCCTTTTTCTTCCCATTGTCCTTCAGTGTCTTATATTCACTTGCAAAGATACGAAATAATCCGCAAATGAGTATCGTTTCAAGTAACAAAAATGAAGAATAATAGCGATTTTTAAGGAATGTATCAGAAATCATCTGATTTACGGAAACACCTAATAATCAGCATCTATATGGATTTTCTCCGCTTTTGTTTTCCCTTATTTTGCATACATTGGCTAATGGGATATAATAAAATGGAGCTATCTACTTTAATCTTGCCAACAGATTTGGCAGAAACCTCCTAAGTTGTTAGACAACCCCTGCCACATTATTGTTCTGTTCAAACGGCAACTCTATACCAAATTATTGACTCTATTATCAAACTTCTCTTTTTCCTTATTCAATTCATTCTGCAAAGGTACAATCGTCTTATTGTAATACTCAACCAATTCATTTTGTTTGTCTATGTGGAAATACTCTCCCCTCATTTCCGCAACCTACTGTTAGAATCAAAGGGATGAAAACAAAAGTAACTGAAACGGCAACGCAAGTGAACGGACATGCTCCGGAATATACAATCAGAGAAATAATCTACACCATAAACCTCATTGAAAATCTGAATGGAAAAATCAGAAAGAATACAAACTCTCAATATTTCTCTGTAACCTATTTATAACATCATCTTAACTATTTCGCAATGGCAATTCATGATATTTGCACACGCTTAAGCAAATAAATTAAAATTAAAAAAAACAAAATGAAAAAAATTAGTTTCTTGCTTGTGTACTTACTAACCAGCATTATTGTATGTGCACAGCATAAGAAAATCAGCGGCACAATTACAGGAACTCAGAATGAGACCATTATTGGTGCTACTGTGTTAGAAAAAGGTACTACAAACGGTGTGGTGACGGACATCGATGGAAAATTCAGTATCCAGTTAACCAATGATAACGCAACGTTGGTAATTAGCTATATCGGCTATAAGACACAAGAAATAAAGCCTCAGGGCAATACGCTTTCTATCCAAATGGACGAAGTTTCTGAACAATTGAATGAGGTTATCGTGATTGGTTATGGTACTACCACAGTGAAGAGCAACACTGGTTCTATCTCTTCTGTAAAAGCAGATGACATTATGAATTACCCTTCTGCTAACTTTGCCAATTCTTTGGCGGGTAAAGCTACTGGTATTCAAGTTATCCAATCATCAGGAACCCCTGGTAGTGCTCCCCAAATCAGAGTGCGGGGTATCGGTACATTGACTGCAGGGAGCAACCCTTTAATTGTTGTTGATGGTTTCCCCTTGTCAGAGGGTTCTACCATTAACAGCATCAATCCCAACTCTATCGAGTCTATAGAAATCCTGAAAGATGCCGCTTCAACCGCCATCTATGGTTCAAGAGGTGCTAACGGTATCATCATGATAACAACAAAATCAGGCAGAAACGGCAAACCGTCAGTAACTGTTTCTGCCAGCTATGGTGTTCAAACTCGCTCAGACAGAGTGAAGTTGGTAGATGCCTACGACTACGCCCAGTTCTTAAAAGAAGCAAGAAATACCGGTTATGTAAACAAAGACCCCCAAAATAGAAGCGAAAGCGATAATAACACTGTTAGAAAGCAAAAGGGTGCCTCCAAGCGTGAGCTGATTCCTGACTATATCGTTCCCTATCTGAATGGTGAGCAAGGCCTTACCAATACTGATTGGTACGATGAGATATTCCGCACAGCCCCGATTCAAGACTATAATATTGCTGTAGCTGGAGGTTCGGAGAAAGCATCATATTCATTCTCTGGTGGCTACCTTAAACAAGAGGGTATTCTTCTTGGTTCGGATATGGACAAATTCTCAGCCAATGTCAATCTGCGCTTCAATCCCTCCAATTATATAACAATGGGCCTGTCAATGTCTCCTTCATACACTCGCACGAATTCATTCAGTTCAAGTGGCACTTGGGGCGGTTCATTGATTGGTTTGGCATCTATCAGCTATCCTTTCTTCTCTCCCTACAATGAAGATGGCAGCTACGCTATTTCAACTCAGATTAACGCCAACAAAGAAGCAGATGGTGCACTCTGCGAAAACCCGCTGGCCTGGGCTACCATGATTACCAATAATCAAAAGCGCGCTCGCCTATTTGGTAACTTCTACACAGAGGTTAAACTGCTGGACCAGTTGAAATATAAAATCAATCTGGGTACCGACTATGAGTCTGCTCATTACAACTACTTTAACCCTTCTTCCATCGGTGCTTATCGCGTACCTGCTCCCAAACCCACTGAAGCATCGAGGAATACTACAGAATCTCTCAACTACATCATCGAGAATACTCTGTCGTACAACCAATCCTTTCTCAACAATGCTCATAACTTTCAGGTACTGTTAGGACAATCTTATCAAAAAGAAGAATATGAAGGTTTGAAAGTAGTGGCTTCAGGCTTTACTGATGACTCTATCGAGAACATTGCCGGTGGTAGCAGTTTTAAAGTGACTCCCTCACAATACAATTGGGCCATGACATCCTACTTTGGGCGTATCAACTACAACTTCCGCAATAAGTATATGTTGAACACCTCTGTTCGATGGGATGGTTCATCACGATTCGGTACAAACAGCAAATGGGGATTTTTCCCTGCAGTATCTGCAGCATGGCTTATCTCAGGTGAAGACTTTTTGAGCAACAATCAAACAGTGGAATATGCAAAAATGCGTTTGAGCTGGGGTAAATCGGGTAATAACCAAATTCCCAACTACGGTGCCTTGGCTCTAATGGGAAGCGCAGACTATGTAACAGATGGTTCTATCGCATCCGGCTCAATCATTGGTGACTCACCTAATCCGGATCTTTCTTGGGAAATGACTTCCACTTGGAATATTGGTTTCGATGTTACATTGATGAAGTATCTCGACCTGAGTGCTGATTTTTATATTGCCAACACACAAGATCTTCTGCTGAATGTGCCCGTTCCTCAACAGAGTGGTTACACAACATCCTTGCAGAATATTGGTGAAGTACGTAACACAGGATTCGAAGTAAGGCTTGCAACAGCTAAAGATATCCGCCTGGGTGCCGTAGATTGGAACTCAAACCTCAGTTTATCAGTCAACAAAGATAAAGTGCTGGCACTGGCACCTGGACAAACTCAGATCATCTCAGGAAACAATATCACTAAAATCGGTAATTCTATCGGTGAATTGTATGGCTATGAAGTAATCGGTGTCTATAAGTCGGATGCCGATTTCCAAAAATACCCCTATATGGCCGGCACTCAGATCGGAGACTACATCATAGCTGACCTGAACGGTGACAATGAGATTAACGCTGACGATAAGAAGAGTTTTGGATCGCCTGCCGCTAAAGCCGTGATTGGATTCAACAACACTTTTCGCTACAAGGACTTCGAACTCACCTTTGATATTTACAGTGAACTTGGCAAAAAAAAGAACAGCGGAACACTCCAGTCACTTGAATGTGGTGAAGGCTTCATGATGGTAACTCAAGACTACTTTGACAACCGTTATCATCCTGTGAACAATCCAGAGGGTACAATGGCTACTCCCAACATGGGTAACTACTCTAATGCCCGTAAAGCTACTGCTGCTTCAAACATCTATTTCAAGGATGCGTCTTATGCATTGCTTCGAAACTTGAAGTTGGCATATAACCTGCCTTCCGCTCTGCTTGGTAAAGTAGGTATCAATAAGGCTCAAGTATATGTGTTAGGCAATAACTTATTCATGTTGACCGGTTATAAAGGATTCAACATTGATGCTGAAGGTTCCAATATATTGGAACAAGGCAACGAAAAATATGTATATCCTGTTCCTAGAACCATCTCTGTAGGTGTTAATATCAACTTTTAATTCATAGACAACAATGAACTATAAATATATATTTCTCTCAGCTGCCCTTTGCGCACTGACTGCCAGTTGCTCAGAAAGTCTGCTGGATCTGAGCCCTGAAACCAACAATGTACTCAACAATTATTATAAAAACGAAGAGCAAATCAACAAAGGTGTCAATGCAGCCTATGCCTGTCTTCAGTATAGCGGTCAATATGGAATTGCCAACCATGTACTTGGCGAACTTCCCTCAGACAATACTTGGGACGAGGTTCCGGCTAATGATGGAGGTAACTATGGTCAGCTTGATGAATTCAATATGACTTCATCCAACACGATTATCGCTGATTCCTGGAAACATAACTATATAGGCATTCAGCAATGTAATATCATCCTTAACCGAGTGGATGGAGTTGATATGACTGAAAATAACCGAAGTGTAGTTAAAGGAGAGATCAAATTCCTCAGAGCTTTGATGTATTTCAATTTGGTCCGTATCTTTGGCGATGTTCCCTTGGTGACTAAAGAAACGGAAAATGTTAACGACTATTTTGGTCAAGGACGCACAAATAAAAGTGAGGTTTATCAGCAGATTATTTCCGATTTGAAAGAGGCTACAGAGATGCTTCCCCTTACAGCGAGCCTACAAGGCCATGCTACCAAAGGAGCGGCCGAAGGACTTCTTGGTAAAGTCTATCTTACGATGGGAAACTATTCCGAAGCCAAAATAGAGCTTCTCAAAGTGGTGAACAGCGGTCAATACGCACTGTTAGATGATCCTAACGACATCTTCGATACAGAAAATGAAGGTAACCGCGAGATTATCTTTGATGTGCAGTATCAGTCTGGGCTCAATGGAAACTCAGAAGGAAGCAATGCTTTTATGATGTTCAGTCCTTCAGGTTCCGTGAGCGGTGCTAAAGGTCATAACTTGCCCACTCGGGAAGTGTACAATCTGTTTGCAGACAATGATAAGCGAAAAACAGCTTATTTCCGCTTGACCGAAGTACATGTGGCAACTAATAAGTTGAAGCAGACCTCGAATGTAGTAAAAGATAGCGGCAGCAATGTAGTAGTACTGAGATATGCTGATGTTCTGCTGATGCTTGCAGAATGCTATGCACAAACAGGTGATATTGAGGCCGCACTCACCTGCCTGAACGATGTGAAATCTAGAGCTGGCATTGACGAAGTGGAAATCTCAGACAGCAACGCTTTATTAGACGAGATTGCCCTTGAACGTCGTAAAGAGTTAGTATGCGAAGGTCATCGTTGGTTTGACCTGATTCGTACAGGAAAAGCCATCGAAGTGATGAAAGCCCATTTTGCCAACACTACCGGCTATAATGGCGTAAGTTTGAACGAGAATAACCTAGTACAGCCCGTACCTCTGTCACAGATTGATACCGATTCAAGCATCAAGCAGAACAAAGGCTATATTTAATATTACTCATCAGTATGAAGAATTTATGTCTAATTGCATTAACCTTGGGCCTAATGGCCCAAGTATTCCCTTCAAGAGCTCAAGCACTATACGAGGAAGGGAAGGTCAGCGTTATCTCTCATCGTGGAGACTGGCGTAATACACCAGAAAACTCTATTCGAGCCATCCAAAACTGTATTGACCTAGGTGTGAATATGGTGGAAATCGATATCAAAAAAACCAAAGATAACGAGCTGATTCTGCTTCATGATAAAACCCTCGACCGAACCACAACCGGCAAGGGACTCCCCCAAGATTATACTTTGGCTGAAATCAAACAAATGAGGCTCAGGAATGGAGCCGGTGTAGCTACTAGTCATCAGATCCCGACTTTAGAAGAAGCTATGATAGTTGCCAAGGGCAAGATTTGGGTAAACATCGATAAGGGATATGACTATTTCGATTTGGTAGAAAAAGTCCTTGAAAAAACCGGTACTACACAGCAGGTACTCATCAAAGCCGGACTTCCCTATCAGAAGGTGGTGGCTGAGAATAAAGCGGTATTGGATAAGCTATTCTTTATGCCTATCATTGATATGGCCAATCCTGATGCTATGACCATGGTGGAAGAATACATCAAAAACATGCAACCCAAAGCATTTGAAGTGTGTTTTACCCAAATAGACCAAGCACTTCAGAATGTTCTCGACCGCATTCAAAAATCTGGAAGCAAAGTGTGGATCAACACTCTTTGGCCCTCTCTTTGCGCCGGTTTGAATGATGACAGAGCCGTGGAAGAGAACCAACAAGATTCCATTTGGGGAAAGGTTATTGAAATGGGAGCTTCTTTTATCCAAACCGATCGCCCTAAAGAGCTTGTCAATTATCTTCGTAACCAAGGGAAGAGTGTCAACACCGCCGGATATATCCGCAAAAAGCTGATGGATAGAGACCAGCATTATGTACATGTCGTGTCTCACCGTGGAGATTGGAAACAATTCCCTGAGAATTCTTTGGATGCCATCAACAGCATTATTCAAATGGGTGGCGATGTAGTTGAAATCGATGTACAACGCACTAAAGACGGTCAACTCATCCTCATGCATGACGAAAGGCTGGATCGTACCACCAATGGTAAAGGGCTGATAGCAGAGACGACATTCGCTGATATTCAAAAACTCTTTCTGAAAGATCATAATGGCAACGTAACTCAGCATAAGGTGCCAACACTGAAAGAAGTATTGTTGATGTCCAAAGGACGCATCATGCTGAATCTTGATAAGGCGGACAGATTCTTTGAACAAGTAGTGGCTTTGCTGCAAGAAACAGGCACTACAGATATTGCCATCTTGAAAGGATTGCAATCTATCGAGGAAATCAACAATAGACTTGGTGTCCATTTAGATTCAATCATCTTTATGCCAATGGTACGTATGGACAATGATGATGCTGAACAACGCATCACCTCGTTCGTAAATGAAATGGCTCCCGTTGTCTTCGAAGTAGGCTATCAAAAGTCTGACAATCCCTTACCTCTGAAAGCCAAGAAGTTGGTAGCCCGCAAATCTCTCTTATGGTATAACTCCCTGAAAGGACGAAACGGCAACCATGACGATGTTGTTTCAAAGGCAGATCCTGATGCTGGCTATGGCTACCTCATTGACAAATTAGGAGCACGCATGATTCAGACTGATGAACCGGCCAGGCTTATTGAATACTTACGTTCACGCGATCTGCACTAATACAACTAATGCAAATGCACATAGGAGGTGTGTCAAAATGCTGACACATCCTCTTTTTTATGACGATGGCTCTTTTCGGAATAAAGATTGTATCCGCTAATTTTTGCAAATAGATGGTGATTGTAACAGAAAAAGATGTATCCTGTTTAAGAGAGCAAACCGCACCGTCAGTTTTGAAATGTCTGCTAAACAACTCACGAGAATACAGTTCACCTTTAATGGAAACATCTTTGAACGTGCGTAGTTTTCTAATAACGGCATCGCCAAAGTTCAGAGTATCACGCAGGAACTTTATTGTCGCCATTTCTTCTCCGTCCGTAGAAAAGACTCGAAATCGTTGATGAACGTGAGCTGTAACTCTTTCACACACTTGTAGGTGTGTGACAAGAGCTCCCGAATGTGCTTGCAAACGGTTATGTAACGCTGGAACGTACCCTTTGCCCTGTTGTATCCCACTTTCTTGGCGAACTCGGCATTGTGTTGTTCAAAGAGTTTCAACAGTATTTCCTGTTTGACCTTATACTGAAATAAATATCTTTTCTACCTGTCGGCGAACAAAGAATTTACATCCACTTCTGCGTCTTCCATCCCAAGCACCCTCTCGATATCTTTCAGTATTCTGGTATAATTGTCAGATATTTCCTTCTCCGTCCTGAACGCGACTACCGGCAGCGGTTCCTCCTCCAGTTCGAACAGCCTGAACTTCTTTCTGAAATGCCCTTTGATATTGGAACGGTTTCCCATTCCGATAAATTCCCCCGGTTCCAATGAAGCGAAGTCCTTCGATTCATATATCTCTTCCTTCTGTGTGCTGATGGTCACGCTGGAATTACGGCCGCCACCGCTGCTGCCGGAACTGGTGGACTTCTTCTCCTTCTCGTATTTCCCGAAAAAGAGAGGGTAATATTTCAATGCCTCCACATCCTGTGTGCGGCCCAGGAAGATATTTCCGAAATTCGCCTCAATGGACGACCTGTCCAGTTTGCTGTACAGTTTCTCCAGCTTGGCTCCGGACTGGGTGAGCAGCAGGAACGCCGCCCCGTACTCGCGCAGGACGGAAGGCAGCTTCTCGAAGTCACGCACCTTGAAGGTGGTCATCTCGTCCAGGATAAAAACAAAGGGGACCCTGTTCTCCATGGAAAACGAGCGCGAGGCGATACTCATTACCATGGCGATGACGGGGGATATCACCGACTCCGTTGCATAGTTGTTGCTGATTGCAAAAAGTTTCGGATGTTCAGGATCAATCAGATTGAAGTCGAAGTCATTCCCTGTCAGCACATAGCATATGTTCTCATTGGTGGCCAGCTTCGCCACATAGTTGCTGAGAGTGGACACATAGGAGGCCTGTGTTTTCTCACTGCCTTCCGCCTTGAGGTACGCCCCCGCCATCATGGCGCTGATATCGTTCAGCTTCAGGAATTCCTGAAGCTGTCCCGTATCGGCCTTCATCACGAAGTTGACGATATGCGGCAGCGTGCAACATTCCGGGAACTCGTCCCAAAGCCTGTACGCCACGCCGTTCAGGATGCCAAGCGCGCCCGTATACCATTCGTCCTGTTTGGATGTGGGCGGCATCAACGCGCCCAGTACGTCCTCCATCAGCTGCATGAGCATCGTCCTGTCCTTTATATTCCTCCTGTCCAGCGGATTGAAGCGGTAAGTCCGGTTCATGTCCGTGAAATTTACATAATAGAACTCATGGGGGTATCCGTGTTTCCTGATCAGGTTGTATGCAGTCCGGGTATAGTCAAGATCCTTGAAGTCATAGATGAAACCGGCGAATCCGGACCTGATGTACTGTTCCATCAGCGGTTTGCCTATGGATTTGGTCTTGCCGGAACCGGCTCCTCCATAGACAAGGAAATTGGAGAACCAGTAATAATATCTGATAATTGTCCCGTCCGTAGCGTGAAGGGAGAGCAGGGCTTTTCCGCCCTTTCCGCTTTCTGTCCCTCCTTTGAAAGAAAGACGAAGAAGTACGGAAACGACACCCGGAAGCAGGAACCACCACCCGTCTGGGGTGGTGGCATGTGCGACAGCTGTTTCTGCAAGTACCAACAGCAGGAACAGGACATGTGACATCCGGGATTTTCCCGGAAACAGACAGCTGGCAATGCCGCCGCCAAAAAGCAGGGCTGCCAGTCTCATAATAAACATATGATCCATATTCATAAATTGATTTAGATTTTTCCAGTAAGCGTATCCTTTACCAGTCTTTTAGCTTCCGCTATGAGAGCCTGTTTCGGATTCACCATGAAACGGAACATCCGGTAAGACACATCCAGCATCTTCCTCTCGTTTCTGAATTCTTTCTGCAGGATGGCGGATTTGGCCATGCTCATCGCCTCGTTCTTTCCCGGAACATAATGGTAGGTGTGTTCCCTGCCGTCCTCGTAATACTTGTGTGTGGCCTTGTAACCATACATGCTGATGAACCGGTCCGCACACCGGGCTTTCCACTCCATGTGTTCGAAGCCGACCATGACTTTCTTACCGTTTAGTTCATTAAATGAACCTCTGCTTCTTGCTAATGGTGAAAGTCTTACTGTTTGTGTCACATCGTTCCGTGACACGATGATATGTACATGAAGCTGTAGCCCGGGCTTCCTGTTCCCAGACTTTGCCTGTCCCTCCTTCACTTCCTCATCACAGTTCCTGTAGTGGCGTTCCGTTTCCACCCTCCCAAAATAAACAAGATCCTTTCCTGATTTTATCTTCTCCCTGCGAAAATTCTCCGCATACAGGTCCATACAGTTCCGGGAGTAATTCTTCAACTCATGAATGACTTTTTCCTGTTCC
>ENA-OYVX01000325-OYVX01000325.1-human-gut-metagenome-genome-assembly--contig:-NODE-325-length-28278-cov-18.380151_pt1 | contig 28278 bp, 17 predicted proteins | sample MGYA00244159_ERZ653375 | MGnify/ENA primary metagenome ERZ653375 (study PRJEB26926, sample SAMN06164942) | human gut metagenome | biome: ENVO:00009003; feature: ENVO:2100002; material: ENVO:00002003... | reverse complement strand
TTTCAACTCTCCTTTCATCGGAGTGAAACTTGTTGAGATACGCCAAGAATGTGAACGGGTCTATTTCTTGCAGTGTGATCTCTTTGCCTTTTTCTGTGCCATCGCGAAAACCGGTAATACCGATTTCTTTTAGCGTAGATATAAGTTCTGATTGGCCATTCTGTTTTCCAAGTAGCCAGTCGGATAGTTCTTTGTAGAATGGTATCCATGTAAATTTATTATCCATATCTATAATTATGTAACTAATGGTTATTGATTCATATAACAACTTAGATAATTGGAATGGAATACTTTACATCAAGTACAATCTCTTAAGTATGTCATTAAACATTATCAAACGTTTACATCAAATCATCAACATATAAGTTGATAATCAGCTATTTTGTCTAATTTGAATTTCTGTAATTGCTTTTCCATTGTAGTATTTAATATATCCATATTCATTAATTCTCTCACCTGTTTTTCCCAACCAATCACACCACCAAAACGTTGTGTTGCATCATCATCCCATTGAGATATGATTCTTTTTGCATTTGCAATTTCCTGTTCCGCTTCTGTGATCTTTCCACACTTGAATAGAGCAAGTACAATGTCTCGCAACGATTCGGCAGGATAGCCGATAGAGTTATTAACTGTTTTTTTTATATAAGTAACAAGTTCATTGCAACTGATAATATCTTTTTGGAGTAAAGGAATTTGCTGTTTCAATCGTTCCGCATAATTACTAAAACCTTCTTTATGTTGGAAAAGAGTTACACCGTCTCTTGCCCCTTTGTGATTCAATAGAAATGTATCTGAACTTAATGAAATAACAGGAAAATCAACCATTAAATTATAAATATGAAAAATTATCTCATAATCCCAATTTCCTGAATGTGTCTGCAAATATATACCACATAAAAAAGCACCATTTCTGCGTATTAAGTGCATTGGTTTATACTCGTTGAATCCAGTAAAGAATGATAACCAATTTTTCGTTATTTGTTTTCTGTCTTTTTTTCAATTATACTATTCATAAGATTATGGATATAATTACAGTCAGATTCTCGTCCTTATCGTACTCACAGTGCCACTTTCCGTCCTGTTCCATGGCTCCGCCCTTCAAGAAGCGCCTTACCGTGCAGTCTGGGTACAGTTTCCCCAAACTGTCAATTTTATGTTACTATACGACGCATGCTAACTTTAAAATCATTCTGATAATTGGTGAATAATTAAAGACGTTTCTTTATTTTTACTACAATATTTTCTTGTTATAATTTTATGAATTAATACGTTATTATGAATTTTTAAATGTTGCAAATCATTGGAGAATTTTTCAAGAGAGTCAAACATGAATAATTCATCAGGAGGCATTTGAATATTTAATTCCTCGATAATAGGTATATCATTAATATTTAAAGTTAAAAGAGTATTTTCTATATCTTTTTTACTCGGTGCACATCTCCATCGAACAATACAATTATATATACCAAATCTATATAATGTGGCCATCATAGATTCATCTCCTAAAACTAATACATTATGATTTTTTACTTCTATCTTTGAAATATACTTATCAAAAGAAGCATCATAGGCATATTGATAATCATTCTCTATTCCATCCCAAATATATACATATTTCTGTGGAATTATGACAATAGGACTTCCGTCTGTTTGTAACCATTTTAACTCCATACTTCTACTCTTTATTATATGTTTGTTCTTTTTTCCTTTGTTCCTGTTCCATTTTATATTTTTTTAATCTAACTTCTCCTCCTTGTTTTCTGCTACACTCAAGACAATGGGGATATAATAATTGTTCTCCGTTGGTTGTGTTCAAAGCACTTGGTGGTTGATGATCAGGAATGAAGTCTCCAGATTTTGTTTTTGGATTTGTTGAACCACAAGTATGACATCCATACTTTTTACCAATTTCGTTTATTTTATCCCTTTCAGTTTGTGTAAAATCACGTTCAGGGCTTCGTGCTGGAATACTTTCTTTTGCATACGGACCAGGAGTTAATGTATCTTCTGTGAGTCCCCAAATATCAATCTCAATATTAGTATCGTTGACATATGCATAAATATTCGTAATACCTCCTTCAAGCCTAATTGGATCCTGTGATATATACATTCCCATCTTCGGTGAGTAATACCTGAACCTGTTGTACGCCAGCCCTGTTTCCCGGTCATAATACTGCCCCTGGAACAGGAACGGTACCATTCCCTTGTTGCCGGTCTCCTCAATGACGTTCCCGTCCATGTCAAGCACCCGGCTCCACACCTCGTTGCCCTCGGCGTCGTATGCCTCCGTCGGTGTTCCGAGCTGGTCGGTCAGTATCGAGTAGGACTTGCCTTCCTTTATCATTGCCACCGGCACGAAGGAATCCTCGTCGAAGAGCCATACCGTCATGTCGCGGCGTTCCGTGTCCGTGTTCCACCTGTCCTCCACGACGGAGTATTCCCTATGCTGCTTCCACTGGTGCAACGGCACGTTGCCGTTCCACACCCACCGCGTCACCGTCGTGCCGAAGCTCTTGGAGAGCCTGCGCCCGAGCGCGTCGTATGTGAACTCCACCTCCCTCTTGTCGGGCCGCACCACCTTTGCCAGAGAGCCGTCGGCGTTCCACCGGTATCTCCAGCGGTCCTTCTTGCCGTCAAGCCACCTTCCCGTGCCGAGGTAGCGTTCCGTCAGGTTCCCGTCCGCATCGTACTCGCAGTGCCATTCGCCGTCCTGCTCCAGCCGTCCGCCACCAAGGTAATGGCGCAGCCTCATGTCCGGGTCGGGATACAGGTTTCCCGTCTGGTCGCTCTTCCTCCACTGCTCCCTGCCGTCGGGATATTCCGCCCTTTCGAGTTGCCCCGCCGGGGTGTAGGAGTAGCGTGTCTCGCCACGCCTGCTGTCCTCCACGGACAACAGCCTGTCGGCGACGCCCCAGCGGTAACGGCGCATATGCCGTGTGCGCGAGTCCTTGCGTGTGCGGGCATCCACCAGACGGCCTATGTCGTCGTAGGCGAACGAGCGTACGACGCCTCCCGGAAGGATGCGTTCCACCTCGAAGCCCAGCGTGTCGTGGCGGTGTGCCGATTCCCACGAGCCCGCTCCGTCGGCGTCGCTGCCGCCGGTGGCAGTGAACCCCTCAAGCTCCCCGTAGCCGTTGCGGGTGTAGCGCAGCGAGGCCCCCGCCGTGCTGTCGAGCGTGAGTATCCTGCCGGTATGGTCGTAGGTGCGGAGTATGGTGTTGCCGTCGGCCGTTTCCCGTGTCGGAAGCCCCAGGGAGTTGTACGCGAACTCCACCGTGCTTTCCCCCCTCGATGCCTGCACCAGCCTGCCGGACAGCCCGTAGGCGTAGGTCTGGTCGGGGTCGCCGGCCGTGGGGTATGAGACGCGTGTCACGCGCGAGCAGGCGTCATAGCCGTATTCCCTTTCCGTTCCCGACGGCAGCGTCTCCCTGACGACGCGTCCGCCCCTGTCACGCAGGTAACGACGGACGGCCCCGTCGAAGCCTTTCTCGGCGGTGACGTTTCCCACAGCGTCGAGGGCGAACTCGTAGCTCTGGAGCCTCTCGTTTGTCACACGGCGCAGGCGTTCCTCCCGGTCATAGCGGAAGTTCACCACGCCCCGGTGGTCGCGGCGCCTTGTCAGCTTCCACATGCCGGAGTAGCCGTACTCCACGTGCTGGACGTTGTCACGGTATTCGGTGAGGTTGTCTATCCCGTCGTAGGACAGGCGTATGTCGTTGCCGTCGAAGTCGAGCACGCGCACCACGCGGCCCACGGGGTCGTATTCCCTTTTCTGCACCGCACCCTTGGGGTTGGTGACGCTCACGCACCTGCCCAGCAGGTCGTAGCCGTACAGCGAGGTGTTCCCCCGGCTGTCGGAGGCTTCCGTGAGGTTATGGAAACGGTCATAGGTGAGCCTCGTCACCACGCCGTAGGGGTCTTTCACCGATGCCACCGCACCGTTGCGGTAGGTCATCCTCGTGACGGCACCTTCGGGGTTGGTGCGGCTCACCAGATTGCCCGAGCGGTCATAGCCGAACTCCCACGTGCCGCCGTCCGGCGTGGTAACGGATACGGGACGGTTGCGCAGGTTCCCCTTGGCAGGATACACGGCGGACACGCTGCCGCCGCACGGGTCGGAGCTGTCGGTGCAGTTCCCCCAGCGGTCATATCTGTACAGGGTGCTGTTACCGAGCGGGTCTGTCTGTGCGAGTAGCCGGCGGCTGTCGTCGTAACGCCACAGGTGTTCCCCGCCGTTGGCATCGACCTTCTTCCACACAAGGCCGCCGCGGTGGTGGTACACCGTCAGCTCCCCGTGGCTGTCGAGCACCTCGGTCACTCCTTCCCGGAACGTGAGCCTGTGGTCGTATATGCCGCCGTCGCCCCACGTGTGCACGCAGCGCGAACCCACGCCCGTACCGTCGTACTCGAAGTACCACGCAAGGCCGTTGCGCCATGTCTCCTTCACGATGAGCCTTCCGGCATATTCGTATGTCATCACGTCGCCCGCCGCGTTGCGCTGGAGGGTCATGTTGCCGTCGGCGTCGTACTCGTAGGAGGCGAGGGTAATCTCTTTCTCCGGATCTTCCGGATGCGGGCCGCATATCTCAAGGATGCGTCCGCTTCTCGTGTCGTGCTCCACCCTCAGGCGGCGGCCCGCGCTGTCGGTGATGGAGCGCAGCAGGCCCTCTTTCGTATAGTCGAAGCGGATGCCCAGGCCGTTGCAGTCGGTCACGCTCTCAAGCAGGCGCACGGAATCGTACTCCTTGTGTGTGAAGCGGTAGTAGAGGTCCTCGGCCATGTCCCACACGCAGTAGCCGCCGTCCCGTTCCAGACGGGCCTCCTTGCGTTCGGAGAGGATGAACGAGGGTTCCTCCGCTGTAGGCAGTGGGAAGGCCACCGGGATGCCGTCACTCATGCGGAGCGTCAGCGTGCCCTCTTCCGTGTCCGCGACGACGCCCATGTCGTAGGCGTGGTGCCACCCGTTGCCCAGAGGACCCCGGTAGTCGCTGCGGCTGTACCACGTGCGCTCCCATGACAGGGGCACCGGGCCGTCGAGCCAGAAGTCCTCCTCATCGGTGAAGAACGTGCCGCTGGCCACGTCCACCGGGTGCCCCGTGACCGTACAGATGGCCTTGTGGAGCATGTTCTTCAGGGATTCGCTCTTTATCGTCCTGTTGACCTTGCTGTGCAGCCTGTCCGCCAGCTTCCTGGTCTTTTTCTTGTAGAAACGCCCGAACGCCCCCGTGCATTTGCGGGCGAGTGCCGCCATGGGGTTGAGGGGGACGGGAACCGGGCTGGTGAGTATCTGTCTGGCGGGAGGTATCGGGTTGATGACGCCCGTGGGCAGGAACATGCCCGGAACCTTGTGCACGCTCGGTATGCCCACGTCGTTGCAGTCAAGGTGCAGGTGCGCGCCGCCGCCCGAGAAGGGCATCCCGTCGGCAAGTACCGTCAGGCTGCCCATGAAGGCGTGGCCGTTGTTCTTGGATATCGCCGCTGAAGGGGCCGCCCAGCCTGCGCCCATGGGGATGTGCGGGATGCTCCGCGTGGGTGTGGATGCGACCGCGCGGGGGATGAAGCCGCCTATCTTGACGGTGGCCCCCAGCATCCCGACGGCCATCGTCAGCACGGTGTGGCCCACCTCGGAGAGCTTCGCGCTGTCGGCGTCGCCCGTCTGTTCCGCTGTCGGTGGCGGGGGGATGAACGAGGAGACCGCCGCCGCGATGAAGTCCTGCGGACGGAGGAGAACCCCGACATAAGGGTGAGGCATGGGCACGACGGGGGACGGGGGTATCGTCACGAGGTGGATGTCCACGCCGATGACAGGGTCGAGCTGCTTGGAGATAGGCAGGCAGGCCATGCCCTTCATGCCCATGGCACCCAGTACGGGAAGCATGGCGGCTTCGCTCAGGCCGTCGGCAAGGCCGCCGATGGCGGCTGCCGCCTTGACGCCCGTGTCGAGGGCATTGACGGACGGTGACACACCGGCCTCGGAGTTCGCCTTGACGCCTTCCGAGATACCCTTGACCTGCGCACCTACGCCGGTCTTTAGGTTTGCACTTACGCTGTCGAAATAGCCTGTGTCCGCCATATATTAGCAGTCTATATTTGTACCAAAATACCTATTTAATTTTTCTATAATCTCATTTATCTTATTGGATGTAGAGTCATACATCTTTTTTTCTCGTGCAAGCTTTACTAAATAAGGTATATCACTATAATTATGATTCAAAATACATTGAATTAAAATACAAGTTAAAGGATATCCATAATTATATGGATATTCTAATATGTCATTAGTTAATGCTGGAGTAACATTTATAAAGTTATATATATACGGAATGAATATATCATTGACATTTTGAGTTAATTCAATACATTTGTTCACAATGTCATCATTTTCATAAAAACTTATAGTTCCATTGTTATAGAATTTTAAAGGTGAAAAATAAAGTGAGGTAAAGCCAAAATAACACTGTGGTAATTTTGCCATTGGAGGAAAGGACAACTTTAATTTTTCTATTATTTTTGTTAGTTCTGTTGTTCCAGACATTTCCAGACCAAAACGGCAAGACAAAAATATCCCAAATAAAGAATTATAATCAGCATATTTTGAAGACACAAAAGTATATCCGATATATCCTACCTCAGAATTACTATCTAAGAATACAATAGATTCTCTTTTGTACTTTGAAATAATATTCCCAAAAGCAAAATTAACACTCTGCTTTTTTAGCTCTGCTTTTACTGTTTTTTTTACTTCATTCATACTAATTATATATTAAAACATGGAATACAGCTGTATCAGAGGTTCCTCTACCACCTAATACTTTTCCTAACTCACTTCCTGTATCAATAGTATATGTGCCACTTGTGCCTTGTGAGACCTTAATAGTTCCTCCACCAAGATGTGTAGTAGTATTTGATTGTGAAGACATTGAATAGACTCCCGATTTTTTTTGATTTTTAGTAAGTCTGCCTTTCTTATGCTTAACCTCAAATATATGTGTTTTGCCATGGCCATCTTTAGCTATAATATCGGCTCTAATTCTGCTACCATTCACTTTCATTGTAATTTCTTCACCGATAATATCAAATCCATTACGCCTCAAGTCATCTTTTGCTTTATTAATGCCTTGCTGCTGACTATAACTTTGTTTCGAAAGTCCCAGAATATCAATCCACACATTTGTGTCATCAACATATCCATACAGATTAAGTATTCCACCATCAAGTCCAATCGGATCTTGTGAGACATACATACCCATCTTCGGTGAATAATACCTGAACCTGTTGTACGCCAGCCCTGTCTCCCGGTCATAATACTGTCCCTGGAACAGGAACGGTACCATCCCCTTGTTGCCCGTCTCCCCGATGACGTTCCCGTCCATGTCGAGCACCCGGCTCCACACCTCGTTGCCATCAGCATCGTATGCCTCCGTCGGCGTTCCGAGCTGGTCTGTCAGTATCGAGTAGGATCTGCCTTCCTTTATCATTGCCACCGGCACGAAGGACTCCTCGTCGAAGAGCCATACCGTCATGTCGCGGCGTTCCGTGTCCGTGTTCCACCTGTCCTCCACGACGGAGTATTCCCTATGCTGCTTCCACTGGTGCAACGGCACGTTGCCGTTCCACACCCACCGCGTCACCGTCGTGCCGAAGCTCTTGGAGAGCCTGCGCCCGAGCGCGTCGTATGTGAACTCCACCTCCCTCTTGTCGGGCCGCACCACCTTTGCCAGAGAGCCGTCGGCGTTCCACCGGTATCTCCAGCGGTCCTTCTTGCCGTCAAGCCACCTTCCCGTGCCGAGGTAGCGTTCCGTCAGGTTCCCGTCCGCATCGTACTCGCAGTGCCATTCGCCGTCCTGCTCCAGCCGTCCGCCACCAAGGTAATGGCGCAGCCTCATGTCCGGGTCGGGATACAGGTTTCCCGTCTGGTCGCTCTTCCTCCACTGCTCCCTGCCGTCGGGATATTCCGCCCTTTCGAGTTGCCCCGCCGGGGTGTAGGAGTAGCGTGTCTCGCCACGCCTGCTGTCCTCCACGGACAACAGCCTGTCGGCGACGCCCCAGCGGTAACGGCGCATATGCCGTGTGCGCGAGTCCTTGCGTGTGCGGGCATCCACCAGACGGCCTATGTCGTCGTAGGCGAACGAGCGTACGACGCCTCCCGGAAGGATGCGTTCCACCTCGAAGCCCAGCGTGTCGTGGCGGTGTGCCGATTCCCACGAGCCCGCTCCGTCGGCGTCGCTGCCGCCGGTGGCAGTGAACCCCTCAAGCTCCCCGTAGCCGTTGCGGGTGTAGCGCAGCGAGGCCCCCGCCGTGCTGTCGAGCGTGAGTATCCTGCCGGTATGGTCGTAGGTGCGGAGTATGGTGTTGCCGTCGGCCGTTTCCCGTGTCGGAAGCCCCAGGGAGTTGTACGCGAACTCCACCGTGCTTTCCCCCCTCGATGCCTGCACCAGCCTGCCGGACAGCCCGTAGGCGTAGGTCTGGTCGGGGTCGCCGGCCGTGGGGTATGAGACGCGTGTCACGCGCGAGCAGGCGTCATAGCCGTATTCCCTTTCCGTTCCCGACGGCAGCGTCTCCCTGACGACGCGTCCGCCCCTGTCACGCAGGTAACGACGGACGGCCCCGTCGAAGCCTTTCTCGGCGGTGACGTTTCCCACAGCGTCGAGGGCGAACTCGTAGCTCTGGAGCCTCTCGTTTGTCACACGGCGCAGGCGTTCCTCCCGGTCATAGCGGAAGTTCACCACGCCCCGGTGGTCGCGGCGCCTTGTCAGCTTCCACATGCCGGAGTAGCCGTACTCCACGTGCTGGACGTTGTCACGGTATTCGGTGAGGTTGTCTATCCCGTCGTAGGACAGGCGTATGTCGTTGCCGTCGAAGTCGAGCACGCGCACCACGCGGCCCACGGGGTCGTATTCCCTTTTCTGCACCGCACCCTTGGGGTTGGTGACGCTCACGCACCTGCCCAGCAGGTCGTAGCCGTACAGCGAGGTGTTCCCCCGGCTGTCGGAGGCTTCCGTGAGGTTATGGAAACGGTCATAGGTGAGCCTCGTCACCACGCCGTAGGGGTCTTTCACCGATGCCACCGCACCGTTGCGGTAGGTCATCCTCGTGACGGCACCTTCGGGGTTGGTGCGGCTCACCAGATTGCCCGAGCGGTCATAGCCGAACTCCCACGTGCCGCCGTCCGGCGTGGTAACGGATACGGGACGGTTGCGCAGGTTCCCCTTGGCAGGATACACGGCGGACACGCTGCCGCCGCACGGGTCGGAGCTGTCGGTGCAGTTCCCCCAGCGGTCATATCTGTACAGGGTGCTGTTACCGAGCGGGTCTGTCTGTGCGAGTAGCCGGCGGCTGTCGTCGTAACGCCACAGGTGTTCCCCGCCGTTGGCATCGACCTTCTTCCACACAAGGCCGCCGCGGTGGTGGTACACCGTCAGCTCCCCGTGGCTGTCGAGCACCTCGGTCACTCCTTCCCGGAACGTGAGCCTGTGGTCGTATATGCCGCCGTCGCCCCACGTGTGCACGCAGCGCGAACCCACGCCCGTACCGTCGTACTCGAAGTACCACGCAAGGCCGTTGCGCCATGTCTCCTTCACGATGAGCCTTCCGGCATATTCGTATGTCATCACGTCGCCCGCCGCGTTGCGCTGGAGGGTCATGTTGCCGTCGGCGTCGTACTCGTAGGAGGCGAGGGTAATCTCTTTCTCCGGATCTTCCGGATGCGGGCCGCATATCTCAAGGATGCGTCCGCTTCTCGTGTCGTGCTCCACCCTCAGGCGGCGGCCCGCGCTGTCGGTGATGGAGCGCAGCAGGCCCTCTTTCGTATAGTCGAAGCGGATGCCCAGGCCGTTGCAGTCGGTCACGCTCTCAAGCAGGCGCACGGAATCGTACTCCTTGTGTGTGAAGCGGTAGTAGAGGTCCTCGGCCATGTCCCACACGCAGTAGCCGCCGTCCCGTTCCAGACGGGCCTCCTTGCGTTCGGAGAGGATGAACGAGGGTTCCTCCGCTGTAGGCAGTGGGAAGGCCACCGGGATGCCGTCACTCATGCGGAGCGTCAGCGTGCCCTCTTCCGTGTCCGCGACGACGCCCATGTCGTAGGCGTGGTGCCACCCGTTGCCCAGAGGACCCCGGTAGTCGCTGCGGCTGTACCACGTGCGCTCCCATGACAGGGGCACCGGGCCGTCGAGCCAGAAGTCCTCCTCATCGGTGAAGAACGTGCCGCTGGCCACGTCCACCGGGTGCCCCGTGACCGTACAGATGGCCTTGTGGAGCATGTTCTTCAGGGATTCGCTCTTTATCGTCCTGTTGACCTTGCTGTGCAGCCTGTCCGCCAGCTTCCTGGTCTTTTTCTTGTAGAAACGCCCGAACGCCCCCGTGCATTTGCGGGCGAGTGCCGCCATGGGGTTGAGGGGGACGGGAACCGGGCTGGTGAGTATCTGTCTGGCGGGAGGTATCGGGTTGATGACGCCCGTGGGCAGGAACATGCCCGGAACCTTGTGCACGCTCGGTATGCCCACGTCGTTGCAGTCAAGGTGCAGGTGCGCGCCGCCGCCCGAGAAGGGCATCCCGTCGGCAAGTACCGTCAGGCTGCCCATGAAGGCGTGGCCGTTGTTCTTGGATATCGCCGCTGAAGGGGCCGCCCAGCCTGCGCCCATGGGGATGTGCGGGATGCTCCGCGTGGGTGTGGATGCGACCGCGCGGGGGATGAAGCCGCCTATCTTGACGGTGGCCCCCAGCATCCCGACGGCCATCGTCAGCACGGTGTGGCCCACCTCGGAGAGCTTCGCGCTGTCGGCGTCGCCCGTCTGTTCCGCTGTCGGTGGCGGGGGGATGAACGAGGAGACCGCCGCCGCGATGAAGTCCTGCGGACGGAGGAGAACCCCGACATAAGGGTGAGGCATGGGCACGACGGGGGACGGGGGTATCGTCACGAGGTGGATGTCCACGCCGATGACAGGGTCGAGCTGCTTGGAGATAGGCAGGCAGGCCATGCCCTTCATGCCCATGGCACCCAGTACGGGAAGCATGGCGGCTTCGCTCAGGCCGTCGGCAAGGCCGCCGATGGCGGCTGCCGCCTTGACGCCCGTGTCGAGGGCATTGACGGACGGTGACACACCGGCCTCGGAGTTCGCCTTGACGCCTTCCGAGATACCCTTGACCTGCGCACCTACGCCGGTCTTTAGGTTTGCACTTACGCTGTCGAAATAGCCTGTGTCCGCCATAACTGTCAGTTTTTATCGTTATTTAACTCGAAAATACAAATAGGCAGATGCAACAATGGCAATCACAATAATTACACCGAGCCAAAATCGGAATCCGGTTGGACCCAATAAGTCAAGAAAGAAATTTCCTCCCCAACTTCCGGGTCTGGCGTATGTCCATTTCCAGTCGAATATCAGTCCGACAAGCCAAACCAATAGCAGAAAGATTACTACTAAGTACCCCACTTTAGGGTTCGCATAGGCATATTCGGTTGCATTAGTGAACAGCCTTTCAAGATTTCGCAATATGTTGTTCAGCCATTCCATTGTATTTTCCTAAATTTCTTTTATACTCATACAAATAATTCTCCCAGTTATCTCCTAACACTTTGGTCAGAACTTCATTTATTTCATCGTCACTGACCAGCTTGGAGCGTGCCGAACTGTTTAACAGGCTTAATAACAGGAGAGGATAAGAGGAGTTCTTTATCAGGTCTATGGAAAGTTTGTCTGAAAGTCTGAAACCTTCCACATAACATTCCGCAGCTAACGATTTCTCATAATTATTTTCCCGGCACCAACCACACAGCCTCAATGCTTCACTTTGCATTAGGTAATCGTTGCATCTGGAGTATGCTTCAGCACCGCGATAGTACGTCTCTGCCGCTTCTTTCCAAAGCGACTCTCGTACATAGATGGAGGCTTTCCCCAATAAGGTGTTTCCGAGCAATCGGCAAGCTAAAGAGGGATCTAATTTTTCTTCCCCGATTTCAGCGGCTTCTACGGCTTTGTCGGCAAAGTACATGGCCGTCTTGTGGTCCTTACGGGAAATCTGGTCTGTATATAGAATTGTATATACGGTTACAAATTGACTGATCCAGTTAATGTCTTTCTTCACATTTTCGAGAGCAATATCGAGGCATTTCTTCGCAAATTCCTCTGTTTGCGCTGCGTTCCCTTTTTTCACACTGTTCATCAGTTTGATTAATGCCAGCCTGAAATTCGAGGCTGCCGGGTCGCTCTTATCTTCATTCGCCGCTTGTTCCGCGAGTTGCTCCATTGCACCGTCTAAATCTATTGGCGGATAAATAGACACCGCGTCATTGGAGTGTTTGGCCATTAGTTTGCCAAACTGTTCATAGTCTTTTATGTCGGATATCCCCCATACCATTTGCTTGTGGAATGGCAGAGCAAGAGCCTTTTCAAACCATTCACGACATCCGTCATAGTCGTATGTGTTCTTTAGGTTAAAGACAAAACTGCATTTCATATCAGTCCCTTTTACAAGGGATTCTGTCAGCTTGTTGAAGTTGGCAACTGCGACGGAGGCATCGTTTTCCGCTTCTTCCGACTTATAATCAGCTATCCAATCAACACGTTCAAAGACAATATCTTCGGGTTTCTTTGAGTTATTCCAGTATTCTACTTGTTGTGCAATATACCCTACAACATCTTTTGAGAAATCGGTTCTGGAACTGAACGGAAGTTCTATGAGGAACACCATATCTTCCTCTTCGCTATCAAGGGCAAGCATATAGTCATAGAAAGCATCAAGCATACTTTCGTCTCCCGGATTGATGACGATACGGATTAACTTGACCGGTTTCCTGACTGCATCTTCCCATTGGTAGAGCATCTTGTCTGCTATTTGTTGTATGGCGTTGCTCATATGCTGTTAATTCAATTTGACAATAGTTCCGGCTACGGCTGTGGTTCCGGAAGAATCTATCGTAGCCTTTGTTGTACCGCTGACCGTGGCACTGCTGCTGCCGGTTGCTGTAAAATCAGTACTGGAGATATTATAATTGCTGCCTGCTGTACAATCAATATTTTCTGCTGATTGCGCAATATTGGCACCCGCGGACTCTGTTATGTCCTTTTCCGCATTAGATGATATATTGCCTTCGCTATCAATCATTATTTTGTTTTCTCCAACACATAAGGTGATGCTTTTAGAGGCAGATATTGTGATATTTCCTTCTCCGTCTGCCGTATAGCTGTTGCCTTCCTTGTCTTTCATCATAACGCTTCCTTTTTCATCATCAAGCGTTATGGTACAACCGCTGCGGGTAGTCAGGCTTTTTGTTTTGTTTGAACTGCCGCCACCGGTGCCTGACTTTCCATGGAATAAGCTGCCAAGTACAAACGGACGGTTCGGGTCATCATATCTGAATGCCACCATGACTTGGTCTCCCTTTTCGGGTATGAATACAAATCCTCTGTTTGTGGGCACTTTGTCGCTTGTACCTGCGTCAGGAGTGAGCACCCGTATCCACGAGGTTTGCATCGGGCCGGTCTGCCAGTTCATCTTGACTTGGACGCGGCCTAACTTTTTCGGGTCCTCGTTGCTGACAACCACGGCCTGCTGTGTATGAGCGACAGGCAGAGGTACATCCGGGCATGGAAGGGTGGGAATAGAGGACGGAAGTGCGGTGAAATAGTTCTGGTAACTGTCACCCATACCGGCTACGTGGGTTATTTCTGTAATGATATAGGTGCCGATGCTATTTTTTACGTGGATACCTATTCCTGTATGGATAGCGGTATGAACATCTATGATACTGCCCACCGTGAGGATGCGGCAATCGCTTTCCCCGGTGATGAAACTGGATGCGGCGCTGTCGCTTTGCTGCCTGCGTTGGAAATAGGCGTCAAGTTCACCCTTATTGGTTATGCGCGGTTCCGCCCGTTGGACAGCGGGAGCGGTAAACAAAGCCAATGACGAGTCAAAGGCCGCTTGTCCCAATGTGTTTTGTCCGGCTGCGGTATCGGGGGATTGGCCGTTATAGGTCTGGTCGTTCACCGAATGGTAAGAACTTCCCTTTATTGGTCGGGCAAGTGTCTGCGAGCAGACATCGAGCACGGATAGTTCCTCGCCGTATGTCAGCTTGGTCGTCGAGCCGGCCTGTGGCTTCCCGAATACAAGGTTCTGTCCGTCGTAGTAGAGCCATTCCTGATATTGGCGGGCAAGCCGTTGTATGAATCTGAAGTTGGTTTCCTCGTACTGGCATTCGTATTCCAGCTTCGATTTCGTTTCCGGATTGACAAGAGCTTGCACTCCTGCCTTGTCTGTAAGTTCCTTAACGATGTCAGACAAGGATTTGTTGCACCATGAGGCACAAGTGTGGTCTGACTCCAGTAGGAATGTTGACGAATATCCCGTCACTTTTATATTTCCGTGTGTTCCACCGGAACGATGAAGTCCCACCATGGTGGCCACGCCGACAAAAACAGTGCCGCCGAAGTCCATGATTACTTTTTTTCCAACCCAGTCTTTTGATGCCTCCGGGATTTCCACACCATAGGCTTCTATGGCTTGGATATCCAGTGTTATCTCAAAGTAGTGATGCTCATTGATGCTCTGTTTGAGCATCAACTGCACAAACGACGGCATGGGTATGCCGGCTATTTCCAATGTGACTTTTTTTTGTTCCAGCATGGCGGCATTATATTTGACGATTTATATCCAAATTGCCAAAGCCGCCCGGCGGAAGTCCGTCGGACGGCCTGACAAATGTTTTGATTTAGGATTTACCTATGTACGCCGATTTATTTCTTCGGCCAACGGTTGTCAAGAGCTGCGCTGCCGACGATGATTTCTTCAGCGGAGAACGTAATGGTGATTGTCATAGGCACATCGTTGTTCGCGTCCAGAGTTTCCGAGTAGTGAACGATGTATGCGTTCTTGAACTGGATCTCCTTCATCTTGGCATCTTCCTCCGTTTTTTTGTAGATAATCTTTCCTTCTACAGGTTTGAAAGGACTGTTCAACATCGCTTCGATGACCGAAGTGTCTTCTGTTGATTCGATGGTTGCTTTTACTCTACCACCCAATACGCTTGAAGAGGGCATACCTTTAGGGTCCGTGTTACGACTAAACTCATAGTTTGAATAAAGGACGTCAAATTCCTTGTTGTTAAGTTCCAATGATGCTCTAAATGCCATAATACTTGGATTTAATGGGTTAAACTTAATTATTTTACTTCGGTTTCTCCGTCCTTGCGCCCTAACCGGTATAGATGCAAAAAAGAGAAAACCTCAAAAACGATTTTTTGAAATTTCCTCTCAGCCTCCGGATGACTCAGTTTTATTGTGGGAAAAAGAGAAGAAAATAAAACATCATCTTTGATGTGAGCAAATATAAGTGCTTATATTCATTTTTCCAAATTTTTTAGCGCGTTTTTTTGCTGTTGTTTTCATTTTAACACGTTTTTAACTAATGTTCGTGTATAAAGCCATTGTCCTATATGATTAGAAACACGCCCCGTTGATGATGTGTCGCTATTAAATTGATTCCCGGTATTGTACAATAACACTTGTAGAAGAAGTTTCATCAGGAACGGACGAAACCGTCGGAAAGCAAACTGCTGCCGGAATGCAGAAAAACGGTATCCACCGCATGAAAGTGGCAGATACCGTTAGCAGATTGACTATGCAGTCTGAATGTTTGCGTATGTCTTAATTCTTACGCCCGTATCGGCAGATGAGCAATGAACTTAATACCAGGAGTGCAAGGGCAATCATCCATGTGTAGATCTTCCGTTCCTTTTCCAAATGTCCGATGTCCGCCGCTTGTTGTTTGGAGCAAGTTGTCAGTATATTAATCTGGGATTGTTGTGCCTTGCAGATATCCATAAGTTCAGCATTAATCCGTTGCTGTGTCTCCAGCGAAGTTTGGATGTTCTTGAAGTTGCGGTTCGTCGTATATGCGTCACGGATATATCCGGGCGTACTTACCTGTAACGAGGGAACCTGTATGCTGTCCGGAAGGTATGTCAGTTCTGCATTATTGCGCCGTTCCGTTGCGAAGCTGTTGAACAGGAGTATGCCAACAAGTGTGCCGCTGATCAGAAAGGCTATTAATGCTATGATGGCAAACATTGTGTTTGATGATTTCGCGACAGGTTGTTGGTACTCTCGTTCAAGCCATGGATGATGGTTCATCGTGTGAGGCGGAATGGATGTTCCATACTCCACAGTCCGGACTTCGGCATTTTCTTCGGTCTCTTTTTTCTCAAGAGCCTTACGTCTTGATATATCCATAAATTCGCGCTTGGCAATCTGGTATTTATCCGCTTGATAAATTACAAGGTCGTTTTTTACCAGCCAGTCAAGAACGTCCTTGACACTCCGTTCTGATACCTTGAGGTTGCTGATGCTCCAAAATATTTCTGCACAAGATACCCATATTGGCTTCTGGAGGCACTTCTGATATAGGATTTCAAGAATCTCTGCCTGTAGTTGTTCTCTTGTTGGTTCCATTTTATTTACAGTATTAATTGTTTCGGAATAAAATAATATTTCTTGCCGGCGATGAATACAGGTCTGAAAAGGTTGCGTTGATACATGTCTTCCAGTCTCTTCATCTTTGAAATCAGGGTTGTATAGCCACTATTAAAGTCCGTCAGTTCAACCTTTCTTTTCTTCAGTTTCTTCACCTTTGTTGAATTTAAAAGGCTGTCATTGGCCATGACTCCCGTCTTACAATAGAAGATTTGAGCCAAATATGGATTTCTGGGCAATACTTTTCGATAGAAACTTCTGTTTATGCTTTTCTTTTGCCGGGTAAATTGCTTGCGAAGCACTCTTAGCTCCTTTTTCCCTATGTTATCTGAGAACTCCGGGAGCAGTCCCCTGTAGCTTTGCAGCAGTTCCATCACTTCCTTGTCATCGAGTAGATATCCATATTCGTACCCGTCCATTATACTGTCCGCTACGGAGGCCTTTATATAGTAGGTGTCATTCACGCTGTTTCTATCTATATCGTCAAGGCTCATACTGTCAGGATTTTTCGTATGATGGAATATATGCGTCAGTTCGGATGTGGGACGGCTTCTTAGGACACCTATATTTCGCTCATAATCTTTAAGCGAGTGCAACAGTAGGCTGTCCGTCTCGAAAGATTGCCATAATACGGAATCCAAGGCTGTTTCCAAAGCGTTGCTTTCCAGTCTGTTTCTACCTTTAGGGAATAAGATTCCTCCTACCGTAAGGCTGTTGTATGGAGCATCGTACAGGTATAAGTTGGCATCCGTAGCTTCTATGTTCTTGAACAGCTCCGTCTTTACCAGTCTGCTGTCTGCGATATAATTGGATATATGGTCTATGTATTTCGTAGAATGGCTGTCCAGAATGGATTTGGCCTGCAATAGGAAGTCCTGATAAGAAGTGCCTGACGCTCTGTCTATCTGGGCAAACAGAAGCCTTGCCGGTTGGGTTGCCAGCCACGAGAGTTGTTGCTCGTGCAAGGATAAAGTTTGCTTTGACCCTAAAATGACAAATACATTGTTGCTGAAACGGCTTTCGTTATCATAACGGGAGATTTGTTTGATAGCCCCGCCAAAACCGTAAAACGATGATTGTTCCTCTTGCTCGTTTTTCCGTTTGGAAGAAATGGATTGTTTGATATAGTCGAGCCAGGCTGAAAAGTCCTTGGTTGGGGCCAAATGTCTGTTTTCTCCGTTGGAGGATATGCAAGTTGCCGAGAAAGTGTAGTCATATCCGGGCTTCATTTTCAGCTTTAGGTTCTGTAGCACATTGATATATGGGGATAGATAAGGCAGGTCGGCATCATTGAACAGTACATGTATGTTCACGTTTTTGTTTTCCGCTTCCATCTTTCGGACATCGGAAACCATGATGTCTCCGCCTTTGATATTGATGATTTTATTCCAGTTCTTGTCCCAGACGGACAGAGGATAGTTCAGCCGGATATTCCCATTCGTCATAGGCCCTGCCGGGTTTCCATCCAGGTTGAACAACATCGTACCCTGAATATTCGCATTATGTAATGCCAACGTATCGGGATACATTAGGTTGACAGTACACAACAAAGAATCACGGTATCGTGAATAATCAATATGATACACCTCATTTTGGCCGACTTCTGCAAGAAGGTCAGCGGGAACCCACCCTAAAAAGCGTTTGGTACTGTCTGATAATGCGGGAACATTGGAAATCAATGCGGATTTGCCGCTCTTGTCCAACTTGTATAGGTAAACAACCTCTCCGCTGACAACTACCGCATCCGTTGTTGTTTTCAAAAACGGCTCTCCGTATATTTTCAGGGTATCTCCATTGAAGAATTGATGGATATCGAACAGCTTGTTAATGCTGTTTATGCCTATACGGTACCTTATCGGCTGGTTGTTGCGGGGATTGATGCGGGCATGGTCGTACATCAGTACATTTTCCGATGGTATCCATCCGGCATAATTGACTTTACGGGGTTCCTTAAAGTGTCTCTTGCTGTTATACAGGAAACCTATTATCGACTTGGGCTTGCCTGTAATGTCTGGGTCAGCCTGAACGAGCTTGTAGGTTCCGTTCTTTTCACCTACTATGTAATAGGGTGTGCCAATCCCGTGTGAAGACCGCTTACGCTGGAAATACGGGTCTTCATAACTTTGATTTCCGGTCCTGTCCGAATAGACAATTCTGTTTGTCTTGCTTTTCTTTGTTTTGACAGGAGCGTCTGTTGATTCCGGATAATTGAATATATCCCTATCCATTATTTGTATTCTGTCGCGGATGGACACTTGGGCAGATACGTTGCACGCAAGAGTAATCATCACGGCCACAGAAAACAGATTTCGTATGAGATTCAGTTGTTTCATTTTTCAATATAACTTTGTGTCACATGGATGGACTTGACGCAATTCAAATCGTCAATTTTCACATCATCAATACTCACACGCTTTTTCCTGTTGCTTTCAAGAAAATGCAGTCCTTGGCAATAGCCGTTGAAGTCATTGTATTTTTCATCATTGATGACGACCACTACCTGGTCTGCATCAATGCAAAAATATTTGTTACGGATATAATTCGTATGTTCGTAATAGACCGACTTTTGTGAGACTTTGGCGTCAGCTATGGCTTGCAGGTGTTTTTTAATATCATTCTGTACCAGTACCAACGAATCTACCGTGACCAGTTCCTCTGCTTTTTCAAAGCGTGGGAGAATGGTTATACGGTGCTTCACCGGATATTTCGTCGTATTGGTTTGTAATGAGATGGTGTATTCTCCCGGAATATCATACGAATACACGACTTGCTGCTCGTATGCGTCCACAGTACCGCTTTCTCCAAATTCCCATAGCCATGTGTCCATACCATAGCCTTCTGCCGAAAAGACCAGTTCTTCGCCTTGATAACCCTCTGACACTCCATTTATACGGGGTATGGAATCAATGGCCTCATGCTCCAGCCCTGAGATAACTTTGATATACTTGTTTACGGAGTGTTTTCCGTCTATTTTCAAAGTAATAAGATATTTGCCGGCCTTACGGTAAGTGTATGACACATCCGTATTTCTCATCAGTGTATCACCGTTTCCCATTTCCCAAATGAGCCGCTTGCCTTTAATCGCTGCCGTATCGTTGACTAATAGCTCCAACCGCTCATTGACCTCATAATGAAAATTATCATTGGTGTCATACACATAAAAGTCAATATTGGCAAGGTGCGACTTCGAAGGCAGGAACAAAAACAAAAGGATACCTGCTATGGCAACCAGTCCCAATATGATGATTGTTATAGTTTTCTTATTATCCATCGCGAATGTTTTATAAATTGGCTTTACATTCTTCCAAATCCCGTTCAATCAGTGCATTGTTATGTACCAGACTGTTCAATTCCTCTTTTATGTCGAATTGGCATTTAAGCATTCTGGAGGACAACACGCCGAAAAGGAATTTCGTATTCATATTGTTTTCCTTGTATATATGCTGCAATTGGTAAATCCCATCCTTCACCTCGTCCATCTTTTGTACCTGATGAATGTTGAAGTCCAGAGAGTCAATCTCATTCCAGATGTTCTGCGCCTGCTGCATATGTGTATGCTGGATTTCAAAAATGCGTTCGGAATGGTTGATTTCGTTTATCAACTCCGAACTGTCCTCTGTCGGTACGTTGAGTATATACCGGCAAAGTATGATATAAATTGCGGCTACTGAGAAAATCAGCAGCAGGAGGAAACGGATGTTTCCCCATAGCATTTCGTCTTTTGTCATGGCTTCGTCAGTTTATTCTTGGTTAATTCCTGATATTTGATTCTACACTTTTCAAGTTGCTCCATGTTGCTTTCACGCTTTTTGCTTTCGCGGTCAAGGTCATCCATTGATGATTGGATGACACGGATCTGTTCAAGCATAGCTTTATACACTTCGTACTTGCTTTTATCGGCCTGCATTGCAATGTCATTTTCCATTAATAACCGTTTTTTGGTTATCAATTTTTGCATGTGCTTGTGTTCACTCGAATTTCGCCGCTTGGTCTTCAGATTGTTCAAGTCCCGGAACAATTCTTCTATCTGGAAGTTAAGTTCTGCCTGTTTCTTGAACACATTGTCATATTCGGCCTTCTTGCTTTCAAGAAGGGATATTCCCTTTTGTGCAGTCACAATCGTTACGATACCTCCGGTTGTGGTAACAATCAGTGCGATAGCGAATACCAAAGTAAATCGGAGTTTCGCTTTCAAACGAGCTATTTTGTTTTCTGCTTCCATACTTGCTATGATTTAATCGCTCAACCTATAAACGACCATGATCGTTTCTTTTGAGCTTCTATTGTTTCGTGACTTTCGTCTCCTACTATAATATTCTCACGAACCATTCCGATGTATTCCAGTTCACTCATTTTGTGGAACATATTGCTGAGCAGTGTCACAAATGCCCCTGCCGTCTGCAATGATTGGTTTATATTGGTATGGTCATACATAAGCTTGGTTAGGCTCTCTATCTTCGTGATAAATTCAGAGGGTGTGACATTGGTCCACTCATAGAAGTATTGGAGCAATTGTTCTCTTTCCGTTTCGGAAAGACTTTGAAGAGCGGAGTTCAGGCCGTTTGCAAGCTCATTCACGGCCTGCACAAGATATATCGGCGGTTGCTCTAAGGCGATTTGTTCGATAAAGAAGATTCTTGAGTTGTAAAAGGCAGAGAAAGCCTTACACAGCTCAAAAGTATTATTGGCAAGCGTATCTCTACGCTTGTCAGCAACATTCCTGCTGTAAATGAGTTTCACGTCTTCTTTTATCGACTGTAGGGTACGTGCCAATTGGGAAATGAATGTTTTAATCCCATCGTGGCAAGCGGAATGTTGTACCGGTGGAATATATTGATGATTGATTTTATAGGTATTCCCTTGTCTGCATACCTCTGCCACCAGCAAAAAATTCTGGCTGTAGAAAGATTTGTTGACTTGGTTTTTGGGAACGATATGGAGTTTTATGCTCGGCAAGACATACGGGTGATGCAAAGGCACCTCTTCCGGGTCCGGTTCACCGACAGGTATCAAGTGATACGGATCTACGGATATTAGTACCATATACTCGCTGTCCTCGGCTTGCAGACCGGATTCTGAAATGGTTGCACAAGGTTTCTCATCCCCGTATAAACCGTCGTAATAAACGATGGGCAGACCGCCTTTGGTGATAGCGTTGCAGCTTTTCAGGCGGACACAGAGAGTAGACATGGTATCACCTGAAATCTCTATTTCAAGATTGTCACCTATCCCTTCAAGGACCTCTCCAAGACCATAGTTATAACTGGTCAGACTCCTTCCTGCTTCGCGGTTGAGAGCTTCCGTTTGGCAATACTGGTTTGCAAAGAAATGCTGGCTGGTCAGCTTCAGACCATTGACCCAGTTTACAGGCAAATATGTTAGTGTTTTCATATATTATGATGTTTTTGTTTCTACTTGTACACGCCGGATATATATCGTTTGATTATTCTTAATCTTATTGCCCTCACTCGTCAGAGTGGGGTCAAGTATTCTTATGAACAACGGGAAGTTAAACCATTTTGAGGTATAGAACATCCATCCGATTTGCATATCTTCCTTCTCTGTTTCAATCTTGTTTTGGGGGAAACGCCTGTTTTGGTCTTCGATAACCCAATTGAACCAATTCCCAAGAGATATTTCATTGGGCAGGCGGACAACCAACGAAGCGTATGTCGGGTCTTTTATATTCCGTTTGATTTTGACTTTGACCGTTCGGAAGCCGAAGTTGTCTATGTTGTCCCAATATTTCCGGTCAAAGGTACCATAGCTCAATTCCCATGGGGTATATATCGGGTGCGGGATGTCCAGGAACAGGGTTCTGCTGTACATAATCAGATATGGGATTGCAAACCACAGGATATTTGTTGTGTTCCATAGCGAATAAGGTAGCTTGCTTATCAGTTCAAACAGCAGATAGTAGCACCATCCGCCTAAAGCGCATATTGTGGTTAGAGTGAGAATGACCGCTGTTCGGGAACTGCCAATACCGATTGCTCCGAACAAATCGGAGGTTGACAGTTTGCAGAACAATGCTCCAAGGAGGATATAGGACAATATCGTGAATGTCAAGCCTCCCCAGACGTATTCGTTTTTTAGGAAACCGAACAGGCTGGGTAAAGCGACGGCAATGGAAGCCAGAAGAATGAATATGATTAATTTCTTCAGGCTAAGTTTGCTCTTGATCGTTTTTATTCCGGTCAAGACAAATATCATCACGGCTACAAATAATGGAGCCAATAAATAACGTGCAAAGAAATATAGCAATATCTTCATATTATTAGATTTTTCATAAGTTCATATTATATCCTAATCGGTTTTCTCCGAGTATAAAATCCGTTTCTCCACGTACCAGATAATCAACTTCGATATTTCTTGTTGAAAGGATGAAAAATTCAAGTATCCGGCGGACATTGGATAGATGCGTTTTTACCTCCTCATAGTCATCTGTCGGAGTATCAAGGATGATTGTCGCCGTCAAATCATCGGTTTCGCTTATCATTAGACCATTAAGGCCTAATGTCTGTCCGACACATCCGGAACCGACGGAAAGGTAAACCGTTTCATCAATCTCATGGACTTCCAGTCGCAGTTTCACCTTCAATCCCAAAACGATAAGAAGCAGTTGCTCGATAGCAGGCAGGTTCTCTTTATACCGTTCTGCATTGCAGAGGAATAGGAACAGCTTATATTTCTGATGGGAAGTAATGGATAGTTCGACATTTTCCATAACTTCAATCATCTTGATGAAGTTCTTCTTGGAGTCCGGGTCTGAAAAGAAATTCAGATGGCGGTTATTGATACGGACCTTTTCTTTGAAAAACTCTGTATCAAAGGGTGCAAAGAATTGTATAAGCTCTTTATCCTGTTTTTCATTGGCTCGGATGGCTTCAACTATCTCCTTGTTGCTCATGCCCGGTGTGCTAAGCACCAATGGATGAAATAGTAATTCCGGCAATTGATGATAGATGCTGTTTCTTGCCAGATTCAGCAATATATATTCTTTGTCGGCATTTGTCGCCGCGATATGCTGTACCGAAACACTTAATACATCTCTGGATTTCACACGACTGTTCATACCATGGCAATTAACCATAGTATGGTCCAACAGCCGCCGGTCAAGAATAAATTGAAGTTCATCATAAAAGATTTCTGCGACAAAATTTATTGCCTGACTGCGTTGGATGCTTTCCAAGGGTTTCTTTTGCGCTAACATTGTTCCCATATCAGTTCACCGTTTCGATAGTTTATGACGATGTTGTCACCCGACTTGATTTGCTCAGAGACAATCAGACGAGATACGGACTTCTTGATATAAGTTCTTATGACTCCTGCTATCGGACGTGCGCCGTATTTGGGAGAATACCCTTTGTTTGCCAGATGTTGCAATGCTTCATCCGACAAATTCAACTGGATGTTTTTCTGTTTCATCAGTTGTTCTTGCAATCTTCCAAAATGGAGGTTGAATATCTGTTTGGCGACATTTTCATCTATTGGCGCAAACGGAACCACCTCGGTGAGACGTCCCAAAAATTCAGGTCGGAAATACTGTGCCATAACCTCGATGAGCTTTCCGGAATCAGGAGTATGTCCGGATTGTATTTGTTCCACAATCCACTGGCTTCCGATATTGGAGGTGAAAATGATTATGGAATTTGAAAAATCTCCTTCCCGGCCCAGTTTATCATGTATCTTGCCTTCATCCATCATTTGCAGGAAAACATCATAAACGCTGCTATGGGCTTTCTCAATCTCATCGAATAACACTACCGAATAAGGTTTCTGTCTGATTTGAGTGACCAGTAAACCACCTTCCTCATATCCTACATATCCCGGAGGTGCACCATACAGCAATGCAGCCGAATGTTCTTCCTTGAACTCGGACATGTCAAATCTGATCATGGCTGATTCGTCATCAAACAGTAACTCGGCCAGTGATTTTGTGAGTTCTGTTTTTCCCGTTCCGGTAGGGCCAAGGAAGAAGAATGAACCTATAGGCTTCTTGGGGTCACTCAGTCCGCTGCGTGATTCTATAATGGCATCTGATAAAGTCGTAATGGCCCGGTTCTGTCCTTTGACCCGTTCTTGCAATTTGCTCTCGATGCTCAAAAGTCGATCCTTCTCGCGGGCTTGTATTTTTCCGATAGGTATATTGGTGCACTCCGCTACAATCGCCTCTATTTCCGAAGAGCGTATCTCTTCAATAGACTGGTCGGATAGTGCCTTTAATTCTTTGATGATGCCCGACAAACGTCCTGCTTTTATCGCGATGTCATCTTCTTTATCCCATACATAGTTGTCTGACAGTTTGGTGGTCAATACGACACTGATTTTGCTGAATACAGAACGGTATAGTAAGTAAAGCGGCCCTTCAGATATTTTTTCGTCGAGACTCTTTATTTCCTCAAAATCCGCTTCCAAATCAGATACACTGGCTCGTGCATTCTTATTGCATAGCCGGACGGCAGCAGCGGTTCTGTCAAGCAGGTCGATGGCGGCATATGGCAGGCTGCGTTCCTTAAAATATCGTTTGGAGAGTGCGATTGAATCTTTAATACACGCATCTGAAATTCTCAGCTCGTAATAGTTTTCAATCCTTTTTTTATGTAATTGTATGGCACTTTCAAGTGTAGCCGTATCCAGTTCTTCAATCTTTATGATATCAAGACGCCCTTCTATCGGATGCTTTTCGATGTTCTTCCGGTAAGAATCGTTCGTGAGTGTGAGAACAAGATTTGCGGCTCCCTCGCTGATTTGCGCACTTAATATGTTGATAAGTGTGGATGCTTTGCCTGATACGCTGTTCTCCAAAAGGACCTGTAAATCATCAATCACCAGCACAGCTTGTTCCAATTGGTTGAGCTTGTGCATCAGATTGACAACTTTTTGTGCTATCTCCGTTTCAGACGAGGTTGATGCGAGCAGTTTTGCCGTATTGAGTCCGACAATAGATATTTGCTTTAACATCTCGTCTTCATTCTCACAGATATCTTTGACAAAGGCGTTAATGATGGAACTCTTCCCGATACCGGATTCACCGACAATCAGTATGCCCTTGTTCTCTGAGCGTTCGAGGCATTCTAAAATAGTACGGACCTCTTTTTCCCTACCGACGACAAAGCCACCGGCATTGATGGTTTCTTGCTTTTTTAGGTTGTCGGCATAAGGAACGCTTGCTGTTATCTGCATTTCCTCTCCTTGATAAGAATGCAACGGGGTAAGGGCATTGTAGTGGGACAATATGTCATCTTCCGAAACATCCAGCATCTCTATCTGCTGATGCGAATACACGACACCTTCACGCAATATGGCGGTAAACACACAGATGGAGTCTATGGAATCCGCTCCTAATTTAATTTTAGACCGTTCGGATTCATCCAAAACCTTTGACAGTTCTTCATCAGGTTCCACTTCTTCTGTGGAAGTACCACTGGACCTATACATTTCGCGGTGGGTGTCAAACCATTCCATTATGTAGCCGACATCCTTCTGCATCGAGGATAAAATTTCCTTTAGACCCGTGTTTTCTGCAAACATGGCCATGACAAGATGTGACACGCCGAACGTGTTATGCTTGTCTTGAAGTGCCATTCCTCTTGCTATCTTAAGGGCAGACACCAAACTTGGGCTATAATTGCTATCATTCATACGAATTTGATTTTATAGTTTGAATTACATACAGAGCGTTCAGTCAAATCTTTTTCAAGATAATGGGCCAATTCTTCCAGATTGGGAATTTCATCTTTATCAAATTGTCCAAACTTTATCTTGACCTCTGTCACTCTGATTAATCCTTTTTTGCTGTCAGGAGATATAGTCACGCCATTACCGACTTCGACTGATTCAACATGTTTTCCCAGCTTGTGCAACAAGTAGCTTTTGATGTCTTCTTTAGATATAATCCGTTCCCGGGACAACAGACCATACCTTAAACTATTAATAAGTTCCTGTTCGCTATCATGCGTTGTTCCTCCTTGCATACAAGTGCGCAACATGATGCCTGAAGCGTCATATTTTTCTATGTTGAATTGTTGTATCAGTGTGCGTTCATTGAAACCGTTCGCCAAAGATCCGGAAGTCACCCAATATTTTATCTCGGCATTGGTCGCATCCTTTTGGGGGACACTTAAAACAAAGGCCTTTATTTTGTTATCTCCTTTTAGCGTGGCCTCCAATCCTTTCTCTATATCATTTATCTTGTTGAACAACTCTTTGAGCTGCGTCGAAAGTGCATCCGGATTCATTGAAGCAAAAGCACTCCCGTCTTCTTTCATTAATTGTAACACTTTTGAAATTAATGAGCGGGCACTGTCCGAATCAAATCGTTCAAGGTCGCCAAAATACAGGCTGAATATACCTGTCGGATTTTCCTCATACTGGTTCAGTCGGTTTACATATTCCCGGCCTGTGTTGTCTTGAAACGAGCGTATGTTCAAGAATTGTGTACGGCCCGGACATTTCAGGGGTATAATTCGTCCGGTGGAACGGAAATTATGCTGTTTGTAAACGATTTGTCTGTTTACAACCGGAAATGTGTTCAAATATACTTCCAGATTTTCAAGACTTTCTTTCGTGAATATTTCCGGAAAGACTATCTTGACCCAAAAGAGATTCTCAGAGTCATCTGGGACCTCGCAGTCGGCCACATAACCGGGAAACATTTCTCGGTAGGTATGTTTCTCTTTGGAAGCATCTTTTATACTCACATTAAAATATAGGTCACTATAAAAATCGCGGATTTCATCAAAGTAGTGCGCATTACTATATGGATCTTCAACATGAAGGCCTGTTTTTGCATTCAATCGGTTTCCTGTGCAGTCATAGAAGAAAGCCATATTCATAAACGGAAGTAACCCCATATCGGAAGGCTTGATACAAAACATTACAGAGTCCATGTTTTGCAGGACTTCTTTAGACACATCCAGCCCGACCCAGACGCAATAATCCGCTATCCGGTTTTTAGGGCCAAGGAAGCGTGTTGGAGTGCTAAAGCTATCGGTTGAATGCCTTATACTATCGTTGTATGCGATTGCTTTGACTTTTGCATCAACCAGTTTATAGGAAAACAAAGGGGTTATAAAGACTTGAATATCCCCTTTGCCAAATATGTTTTTCTCTGCATAAAAGTGATCTTCGGCATCAAGTTCGCAACATTCCCCATGATTGGGGGTAATAGTCATAAGCGCATGGGCCGGCTTTGGCAGCGACCATTTGTTTCCTATGAGTATTCTGGACAGGCGGTGAAGTATCCGTGAATCGGACTGATCTATTTCTTGATGCAGCTTGTTGGACTCATGGGCAAAAACTTCAAGCAGCAAATCTATCACGGGGTCCATATCGCGTATATCGGATACACCCCAAAACTCCATAGCCTGCTTTAATATTCGTTCCTTTATTGCAATTTGTTTCTTGTCTGACATAGTTCGATTATTGTGATAAAGGGCTTATATATAATGAGGTGTTAAAACTGAATTTCTCGTTGGTTCTATCCATTATTCCGGTCACCGTTATTTGTGCCTTTCTTCGGATATGAGATACTTTATCTATATTTTCTTCTTCTATTTCCAAAAGGGTAACGTTCACATCTACATTCCGTAGTCTCTTTTCATATTTCTCTATCGTTTTTATTAAGGAGTTTTTTACTCCTTCCTCCCAATCGCTGATTTTCACAAGTTGGTTGAACTCAAGGTCCCATATCATGGAACCAAAGTCTTCTCGGCCGATAACTTCCCCATGGTGAGAAAGAATCAGTAGCATGATGTGTTGGGCTATCGATTCCTGATAGGAACACCTTTGCAATTTCTTGGCA
>ENA-OYVX01000281-OYVX01000281.1-human-gut-metagenome-genome-assembly--contig:-NODE-281-length-32140-cov-8.446470_pt1 | contig 32140 bp, 29 predicted proteins | sample MGYA00244159_ERZ653375 | MGnify/ENA primary metagenome ERZ653375 (study PRJEB26926, sample SAMN06164942) | human gut metagenome | biome: ENVO:00009003; feature: ENVO:2100002; material: ENVO:00002003... | reverse complement strand
TATTTCAGAGCATGAGTAAAGCCCTAAAATGAAGTACAGAATTAAATTAATTTTTTTCATAATGTTATTTTTATTATGTACAATACTTCGGTAAAAACTTACCGAAGTATTGATTATATCAATGTTTTCTATATTTAGTGTTCTACGGAATTTGTGGGATGCCTATCACCAGACTGTATATGTTAGTTTACGGGTATTCTTGTTCTTTCTAAAAAAAAAGTCAAAGTCAATTATCTTGTAATGAGTGAATTAACTTTGACTTTTTTAAGGAATGTCCTGAGTCATTTGGAGTACTAGTATATTCCTCGATAAGAATCTTGGGATTTTCTTGTAAGGATTTGTTTTTTTAGTCACTTGGATATACATATCCTGATATGTTTAGAATCTTCCAATCAGGCCAATTTTGACAGACATATGGATCGTCAGAGGTGTAATGGTCGCAAACGCTATTAGCCCCATAGTCGTACAATATTGTTGTTTCCATTTTAGATTCTTTGTAGACATATCCTGCAGTTCTGAGTCTTACCCATCCAGCATATACGGTGTGAATGTTTGAAAGTGTAGTAGTGTAATGGTCCCATGCTGATACACTATAATACTCATATAGGGGTATAGTACCATCCAATTGCTCTTCAAGAATATATCCTTCTATCTCTTTCATATCTTTCCAACCTGGATTTTTTTCAGCAAAGTCTTGTAGGATAGTAGTGTAATGATCACCTCCTGTAACTGGCGTACCGTTATGTATGAATAGATACAATGGTTTAAGTTTTAGCTCATTTATTTTTGAAGCCTTCATATATTTGATTACAGCGGCTCTTATTTGTTCCTTTTTGGCAGGATCTGTAATAAAATCATAAATAGGATGTGTCTCTTTCCAGTTGATTTCATTTAGGCAGGCATTTTCTAGGTTTACAGAACTTTCCCAACTCTGTATGTCTACGCCGCTAGGTGTTCCTTTTTCAAGGTCATATTTTAGATTAGTGCCATTCCCCCCATAAAATAGAACATAAAGTTCTTTATGCTGATTGTTTTTTACTAAACTTTCGTCTGTCTGTATCGTTCTATCTACATTGTAAGAGAATCCCATTCTAGATAAAGCTGCTTTAAATCCTGAAGAAACTGTTTTTCTTTTATGAGTTGCATCTTTAGAATCTGTGATTACAGACCTAAACATTAGCTTATATCTTCCGCCAATGATAAAATCTGTTATGACATGGGTTCCATATCTTTCTACTACTCTATCGGGAGAAAGGCGATTTAAGTCTTCTATAAAGTAAGGTGATAGATATTTGGTAAGGCTACTTATTTCATCATTGATCCGAATATATTTATGATTTCTAACTGCATCAACACTGGCAAATGAGTATTTGGTAGAATACTGATATTCTGTTTTTAAATAGTTATTTTGAGATATATTTCCCGAAAAATAGGGGAGAGAATCTTTGGGATTATCTTTGTCTCCATAACTGATAGTTGCGCTGACATTTGTTTCTTTCATGATGTCTTTTATATAATCGGAGGCAGAGTATCCATAATACATTTGGTCAAATCCAAAAGAAGAGCTTCCTGTAATCAATCGACCCTCAAAATCCTCTTTGTATTTAGCGATGTCTAAAACCGGATTTCTTACAGACATAGGGTGTAAATATTCCCCTGTTACATCATAGCCGTATCCCAAGACGTCGTACTTTTTATCGCCGGCAGCTCGTGTAGTTTGGTCATTAACACTGGTTTGCTCATTAACGGTAGTGTTGTCGGGCAAATCTTCTATTTCAGAGCATGAGTAAAGCCCTAAAATGAAACACAGAATTAAACTAATTTTTTTCATAATACTATATTTGTTTTGATTAAGTCTTACAAAGAAAGTGAAATGAAATGATATAATGAAATAAAAGTAGTTTTTATTTATGATAAATATCTTGTTTTCTTTTTTGATAAAAAATGATAGGAAATAATAATGTCGTCCGAGATAAATATAAATAGTGCTGTTATAGAGTCCTGATTTGATATATATGTAAATAAAGCAGAGCGCTTGGACTTTAATGTTTGCTTTATTTATAAGGTATGTATGACGCGTATTGTTTAAATATGTAGTATTATATCTTTTTTTATTGTTGTTTTGTGTATGATATATTTGATGATATTGTTAATATATTGCCTGTTTTAGTGTTAAATAAAAAATGAATATGATGTTTGTCTAATTATGTAATTGTGTTATAGGGTTATGATTGTACTATTCCCCTGACTTTATTTTAGCTTCTTGAGTAGGTTATAGAATTTGTTTATTGAAGATTGCATATATAGATCGCATTGATATTGGATGTATATCTTTTTATTTAAGGTTTGTATTTTTTGTGCCCCTAACTTGTTAATGTCAAAAAAATAAGGGAGTTCTTGCAATTAATAATTGAGTTAATCATGATAATAACAAATTTGAATATGACATTCATATAATTTCTATGAATGAATCCAATTTGTTTTTGGCTTGTTGAGTAGGTCAATGGCATTACTTATACGACTTACTTGTCGTACTAATATGTATAAACATAGGTATTTGTAGTCTGCAGCTTAGGTCTGCTTTGTCGTAGTCATTTAGGTGTATAAGCATAGAGTTGTTTGCAGACAGCCTAATTTGAGGGATTGTCTTCTATGAATTTAAAATCTAGTCAGATTATGCGAGAAGAAAAAATGGTGCTGCCTGCAAACAGCAATAAGATATCGGTAATGTTCGTAAATTGAAGGCGTTATTAGGAATCTTGGCCACTTCTGTTCCTTTTGAAGTGGATATTTCTAAATTATCAACTACAATTGGTATCCATTGTAATACGGTAATAGAATATTTGAATAGTCTGGAAGGGGCTAAACTACTCCGTTTGCTATATGCTGATTTGCTTTCTGTTAAAAAGATGCAGAAACCGTATAAGATAATATGGATAATCCTAATCTGCTCTATGCTTTGGCCTCCTGCCCTGTGAAGATAGGTACGGCACGTGAAACGTTTGTTGTAAATCAGTTAGGCTATATGAATGATGTGGAATATGGCAAGAAAACAGGCGACTTTAAAGTGAATGGACGCTATACGCTGGAAGTTGGCGGTGAAGGAAAAAGTTATGACCAAATTGCGGATGTACCTGATTCATATATATTGGCAGATGGTATAGAAACTCCTTACCGCCCTAAATATCGGTGTGGTACTTTCACTGTTGCCCGAAGTAGTTGAATCGTATCATCTCATCCGATATATCATAAGCTTCTTTTGCTAAGTCCACCTCCTCCGGTGTATAGCCTTCCCCTTCCACATTCATCTGTGAACCTATGGCAAAACCTTTCTTGTTGGGATTGAGAATGCTTTCTCCAAGTCCGGTCCAGTAATAATCGTCAAGCTGGAGCAGGTTCAGCAGGGTGGGATACATGTCTATTTGTCCCATGACCTTATCATAGCGCATGCTTACAGGAGAATTGACAACGATGAAAGGAGTAAAAGGTTTGTCGGATACAATATCTTTGCCGCCGGGGCTTTCGCATAATTCCGTTCGATAATATGCCAGACCTTCGTGGTCGCCCGTTATTACAATCAGTGTTTCTTTATATTGCGGAAGAGTTTTCAGATATTCTACGAATTTGCCGATTGCTTTATCTGTATAACGGGCAGTCGTCATATAGTCACCCATTTTTTCCGGAATGCCAGAAGAGAATGAAACTTCTCTCAATTGTTTCGGTAATATGAATGGAGCATGGCCGGAATAAGTAATGAGTTGCATATATGCATTTTCTCCTTTTTTCCATATCTCCCCCTTTTCTATTTTTTCTTGGCATTGTGCAAAGAACGAACCGTCTCCGGTGCGTTTGTGTGTGCCGAAAGCTTCAGTCAATTTAAAGTCATGATAAGCGATGATGGTATCTATGCCGAAACTTTGGGCTATGGGGCCTTGATTCCAGGTTGACAATTTATCAATGGTTAACAGGTAGTTGCGTGAATGATTCTTTTCGCGCATGGCTTTCTGTAATGACGGATAAATATGATTGGGATATTGGCTGCTGTAAGTACCGCTATTGATGGGCAGTAATCCGGTGCAAAGCATGAGCTGTGCATCAATGGAACGTCCGCCTTTTACCTGAGTCAGTACGTGTGGAGCATAGAGAGTGGTAGAGTCTTTCAATAGTTTATTCATATAGGGGGTGATCTCCTGTCCCTCCACTTCTTTTTCTAACACCCAGCTTTCTAATGATTCTGCTAAAATAACGATACAATTGGTGCGACGATTGGTACTATCGCTGATTAATGCGGCTTCATGTTTCGGCTTTGCACTTAACCATTCTTGTATTTTGGCTTCCAATTCGGGAGTCAACTGTTGTTGCGGTCCTATCAAGTCATAACATAGACTACCGAAAATCGTATAAATAGAAGGGCCGCTTGAACATAAATAGGCTTTATCACGATACTTCCCGTAAGCCTTTGAGAATCCGCCTTTCATAAGGGTTACTGTTCCAAAAATACAGATAATAACTACAAGTATTCCTACATAAGGAAGAGTCCGAACCGGGCGTTTCAGATGTGATGTTTTGGTGCGTAGGTGAATTATAGCTGCTATAAGGGTGGATAATGGGAAAAGTGAATCATACCACCGGAGAGAGTCAATCACGCTACCTGTGAAATCGGCTAAGTTTCCTGATAGTCCATAACTGTTCAATGGTATAGCTGTATAGTAGGTCCTGAAATACATAAGGTTAGCTATCAACAGAAAGTCTAGTAAAAGCATGATGAAAGTTTCCGTTTTCCACATTCGGAAAAAGGCATAGGGGATAAGTAATATAAACGTGGCTATCAGTTTGGTTGTATAACATTCAACTGTAGAAAGAGAGGCAAACGTTGTGGGAATACACCACAGAATGTCGAATAATATGAATTTAAGAAAAATAGTAACTCCAAATGTCAGTATGGACTTATCAATCTTTGTCATAATAAAGCGTATATTGATATCTGGGCGCAAAGGTACAATATATTTTTTCGAAATCATTCTGTAATTCATATAAATGACTCACAGTGTCCATTAATTGAGGGTTGCATAGATAAATCTCGTTAATATTAATTTTATCTTCTTCTTCTTAAAGATATTTCTTGTATCTTTGTGCCCCTAATTCATTAATACCAAGCAATGAGGGAATTTCTGCAACTGATGCGACGTTTTGTGTCGCCTTATAAAAAGTATATAGGATGGGCAGTCCTGCTCAATGTTTTATCGGCTGTTTTCAACGTTTTTTCATTTACGTTATTGATTCCAATTCTGAATATCCTGTTTAAGACGGGTGATGGTTCACAGGTTTACCACTATATGGAGTGGGGAAGTGACAGCTTGAAAGATGTGGCGATTAATAACTTCTATTACTTTGTCACCCGATTGATTGAAACGCACGGACCAACAATGACGCTTCTGTTCATGGGGCTTTTCCTAGCCTTTATGACTATGCTGAAAACCTCTTGTTACTTCGGTTCTTCCGCCATCATGATTCCTTTGCGTACAGGAGTTGTTCGCGATATCCGTATCATGGTTTATTCCAAAGTAATGCATTTGCCGCTTGGCTTTTTCTCGCAGGAGCGGAAAGGAGATATCATTGCCCGTATGAGTGGTGACGTGGGTGAGATTGAAAACTCTATTACCAGTTCGCTGGACCTGTTGCTGAAGAATCCTATTCTGATTCTACTTTATTTCTCGACACTTATTATCACCAGTTGGCAGCTGACCTTGTTTACTGTAGTGGTGCTTCCTGGAATGGGTTGGTTGATGGGGAAAGTCGGCAAAAAACTGAAACGTCAGTCTTTGGAAGCTCAGGGCAAATGGAGTGATACAATGTCGCAACTGGAAGAGACTCTGGGAGGTTTACGAATCATCAAAGCCTTTATTGCTGAGGATAAGATGGTGGACCGTTTTACCAAGTGCAGTAATGAGTTGCGTGATGCGACTAATAGGGTAGCTATCCGTCAGGCTTTGGCTCACCCGATGAGTGAGTTCTTGGGAACACTTCTTATCGTATTGGTACTGTGGTTTGGTGGTATATTAATTTTGGGTAATGATCACTCTTCGCTGGAAGCTCCTACATTCATCTTCTACATGGTTATCCTTTATAGTATCATCAACCCGTTGAAAGAATTTGCGAAAGCAGGATATAACATCCCGAAAGGTTTGGCTTCTATGGAGCGTGTGGATAAGATTCTGAAAGCAGAGAATCCTATTAAAGAACCTGCAAACCCGAAGCCTTTGCATGGAATGAATCATGAGATTGAGTTTAAAGATGTTTCTTTCAGCTATGATGGAAAGAGGGAAGTTCTGAAACATATAAATCTGGTTGTGCCTAAGGGACAGACCATTGCATTGGTAGGTCAGTCTGGTTCAGGTAAGTCTACCTTAGTTGATTTGTTGCCACGTTATCACGATATACACTTCGGTGAAATCAGGATTGATGGCGTTAATATTAAAGATTTCCGAATTCATGATTTGCGTGGTTTGATAGGGAATGTAAATCAGGAGGCTATCCTGTTTAATGATACATTCTTCAATAATATCGCTTTCGGTGTAGAAAATGCTACCATGGAGCAGGTTGTTGAGGCAGCGAAGATTGCAAATGCTCACGACTTCATCATGGAAACAGAACACGGGTACGATACAAGTATCGGTGACCGTGGTGGCAAACTTTCCGGAGGACAACGCCAACGTGTCAGCATAGCCCGTGCCATCTTGAAGAATCCGCCTATCCTTATTCTTGATGAAGCTACTTCTGCTCTTGATACAGAATCTGAACGTCTGGTGCAGGAGGCTTTGGAACGTCTGATGAAAACGCGTACCACAATTGCTATTGCCCACCGTCTTTCTACAATTAAGAATGCAGATGAAATTTGTGTGCTTTATGAAGGAGAAATTGTGGAAAGAGGTAAGCATGAGGAACTGCTGGAGAAAGACGGATATTATAAACGGTTGAATGATATGCAGTCTCTGTCTTAAATAGGAAACTCTGAACTTAAGAGGCTAATAATTTCGATTTTGTCAGCACAAAGGATAAATAAATCCAGAATGCTTGGGATATGCTCGTTCTCACTGCCGGAAGCGGGTATCAGTCCTTGTTTTGTAGACTTTAATAAACAAAGGAAAAGAGAATGAAGGCTTATTTTCTTCCGAAATCAGCAGGTATTTCTCCCCACTGCTTGGTTTCCCATTTTAGAATTTTGGTAGTATACGTATTTTCGCGTAACCACTTCTCGGCACGTTCTATTAGTTTGAAAAGTTCTTCTGTCTTAGGTTCACGTGGTAGTTTCGTTTTGCATTTCTTCTGCTTGATCCAACTGATAGCATTCACGCTGTCACTGTAAATGGGCATATCGAAGCCTTTCTGTTTTAGTAGGGCAAGTCCGTGGACGATAGCAAGAAACTCACCGATATTATTTGTACCATATACCGGACCGAAATGAAATATTTCTTGTCGGCTAGCCACGTGTACGCCACGATATTCCATAGCTCCGGGATTGCCGCTACAGGCAGCATCTACGGCAAGGCTATTCTCTACGACAGATGAGGGAAGAGGGGCATTCACATCTTTCTTTTGGGCGGGAACAGTCGGAGAGGATCGTTTGATATATTCATACGGAGAAGATGCAAAGGCCTTTTCCGCTTCTTCGCGTGTCTCGAACGACTTGTATTTCGCTCCTTCGTAGCCTTTGGTTTGTAACTGACAGTCCGTCCAGGAAGTATAAATACCCGGATTGACGCCTGACCATACAACGTAAAACTTCTCTTTACTCATAATTGGGTGCAAAGGTACAAATATATTCTACAACTTCGAACAACTTCACTCTTTCACTTGTTTCATTATATAAGACAAAAGTGATAATTACGAAAAGAAAGGATTAAATATGATCAGAGAACGGACATTTGCCGAAGCATTGGAGCATCGGCGCAGTTATTATTCTATCAGTAACGACTCTCCAGTTCTGGACGAGGAAATTGTACATATCATCCGTACAGCAGTAAAATATGTGCCTTCGGCATTTAATTCGCAGACCACACGAGTTGTGCTGCTGCTGGGTGATGAACACCAGAAACTATGGAGAATTGTGAAGGATCAGTTGGAAGAACGCTTGTCCGAAGAACAATATCGCCAGTCGGAAAAGAAGATCGATACTTCGTTCTCTTGCGGATATGGCACGATACTCTTCTTTGAAGAACGCTCCATTGTGGAAGGATTACAAAAACAATTCCCTACCTATCAGGATAATTTCCCGACGTGGTCTCAACAAACTTCTGCCATGCATCAGCTGGTCATCTGGACTATGCTCGAAGATAAAGGTCTGGGTGCTTCCCTGCAACACTATAACCCGTTGATTGACGAAGATGTACGCAGTACGTGGCATCTTCCTGAGGCTTGGCAACTGATTGCACAGATGCCTTTCGGTACTCCTGTTGCCGAACCGGGCGAGAAAAAATTTAATGATTTGAGCGAACGCATTAAAATTTTTATCTGATAGTAAATCTCTCAGAATAGAATTGCTTACCTTTGTACGCAAAGGTAAGCGCTTATGATACGTATTTTTTTAACCGGTTACATGGGAGCCGGTAAAACAACTTTAGGAAAGGCTTTTGCCCGCGAACTGAATATACCGTTCATCGATTTGGACTGGTATATCGAAGAACGTTTTCACAAATCCATACGTGAATTGTTCATAGAGCGGGGGGAGGCCTCTTTTCGTGAACTGGAGCGAACCATGCTGCATGAAGTGGCTGAGTTTGAAAACGTCATTATCTCGACCGGAGGCGGTACTCCTTGCTTCTTCGATAATATGGAGTACATGAACGATAACGGACAGACTGTTTTTCTGGATGTTCATCCTGACGTTCTGTTCCGTCGATTGCGAGTGGCTACGCAGCAACGTCCCATTCTGCAAGGAAAAACGGACGAAGAATTGCGGGCCTTCATTATAGAAGCTTTGGAAAAACGTGCGCCGCACTATGGTAAGGCAAGGTACCGTTTCGATGCCGGACAATTGGAAAGCCGTCGGCAAATTGCGGATTCTGTGCAGCAGTTACGTAGCTTGCTGGGCATTTAACCGCTTGTAAATGTGCAATTTTAGGAGGAAAACGCAATAAATATCGAGAATTATCGTATTTTTGTCGCCCTATTAAAATCAAAAAACAAACATCTGAGTTACAAAAAATGAGAAAATGGCGTATTGAAGATTCAGAAGAGCTTTATAACATTACAGGTTGGGGCACTTCGTACTTTGGTATCAATGACAAAGGTCATGTAGTGGTGACACCTCGTAAAAACGGTGTCGGCGTCGATTTGAAAGAATTGGTGGATGAGTTGCAATTGCGAGACGTAGCGGCTCCTATGCTGATACGTTTTCCCGATATTCTGGACAATCGGATTGAGAAGACTTCTTCGTGTTTTAGACAGGCCGCTGAGGAATACGGCTATAAAGCGCAGAACTTTATCATCTATCCTATTAAGGTTAATCAGATGCGCCCTGTGGTTGAGGAGATTATCAGCCATGGAAAGAAATTCAATCTCGGGCTGGAAGCCGGGTCGAAGCCTGAACTTCATGCTGTGATTGCGATAAACTCAGATTCTGACTCGTTGATTATCTGCAACGGCTATAAGGATGAGAGCTATATAGAGTTGGCTTTGCTTGCCCAGAAGATGGGAAAGCGTATCTTTCTTGTAGTAGAAAAAATGAACGAGCTAAAGCTGATAGCCAAGATGGCGAAGCAGTTGAATGTTATGCCTAATATCGGCATTCGTATTAAGTTGGCTTCTTCAGGAAGTGGCAAGTGGGAAGATTCTGGCGGTGATGCAAGCAAATTTGGACTCAGTTCCAGTGAACTGCTCGAAGCACTCGACTTTTTGGAGTCAAAAGGACTGAAAGATTGTCTAAAATTGATACATTTCCATATCGGAAGCCAGGTTACAAAAATTCGTCGCATTAAGACAGCCTTGCGCGAAGCATCCCAATTCTATGTGCAGCTTCACGCTATGGGGTTCAAAGTCGAATTCGTTGATATCGGTGGAGGTTTGGGCGTAGATTACGATGGAACACGCTCGTCCAGCAGCGAAAGCAGCGTCAATTATTCCATTCAGGAATATGTGAATGATTCTATTTCCACTTTAGTAGATGCCAGTGATAAGAATGATATTCCCCATCCCAATATTATTACGGAAAGTGGGCGTGCACTGACTGCCCATCATTCCGTACTTATTTTTGAAGTGCTGGAAACCACCACTTTGCCCGAATGGGATGATGAGGAGGAAGTAACTGAGGAAGACCATGAATTGGTGCAGGAACTTTATGGTATTTGGGACACATTGAATCAAAATAGAATGCTGGAAGCCTGGCACGATGCACAGCAAATCCGTGAAGAAGCGCTCGACTTGTTCAGTCATGGAATCGTGGATTTGAAAACACGTGCACAGATTGAGCGTCTTTACTGGTCTGTTATGCGCGAGGTGAACCAGATTGCGGGCGGGTTGAAGCATGCTCCCGATGAACTTCGCGGACTACCGAAACTGTTGGCGGATAAATATTTCTGTAACTTCTCGCTGTTCCAGTCCTTGCCGGATTCTTGGGCTATTGACCAGATATTCCCAATTATGCCCATTCAGCGCCTGGACGAACGTCCTGACCGTGCGGCAACTTTGCAGGACATCACTTGTGATTCGGATGGAAAGATCGCTAACTTTATCTCGACTAAGAATGTGGCACACTATCTGCCCACTCATTCTTTAAAGAGTAAGGAACCTTATTATATGGGTGTGTTCCTGGTAGGTGCCTATCAGGAGATTCTGGGTGATATGCATAATCTTTTCGGTGATACGAATGCTGTGCATGTATCTGTTAATGAGAAAGGATATACCATCGAACAGGTGATTGATGGCGAAACGGTAGCGGAAGTGCTTGACTATGTTCAATATAGTCCTAAGAAACTGGTGCGTACACTGGAGACTTGGGTGACTCAATCAGTAAAAGAGGGACGCATTTCATTGGAGGAAGGTAAAGAATTCCTTTCCAATTATCGTTCCGGTCTGTACGGATATACTTATTTGGAATAAGAATATGAGAGAAAAACTAACAGTAATAAAGGTGGGTGGCAAAATCGTGGAGGAAGAAGCTACCCTCCATAAGTTGTTGGATGACTTTGCAGCTATCGAGGGCTACAAAGTCTTGGTACACGGAGGTGGCCGTTCGGCCACAAAATTGGCTGCCCAACTGGGCATTGAAAGCCAGATGGTAAACGGGCGTCGTATCACGGATGCCGAAACACTGAAAGTAGTGACGATGGTGTACGGCGGACTGGTGAACAAGAATATTGTAGCCGGACTTCAGGCGCGTGGTGTCAATGCACTGGGATTGACAGGCGCGGATATGGATGTTATCCGTTCCGTGAAACGCCCGGTGAAAGACGTTGACTATGGCTTTGTGGGTGATGTAAAGCAAGTGAATGCAGAGTTTTTGGGTGGTTTGATTCATAAAGGAGTAGTGCCCGTAATGGCTCCGCTGACGCACGATGGTGCAGGTAACCTGCTGAATACAAATGCTGATACTATTGCAGGAGAGACTGCAAAAGCCCTTGCTGCTTTGTTTGATGTGACATTGGTATTCTGTTTTGAGAAGAAGGGGGTGCTTCGTGACGAGAACGATGACGATAGCGTGATACCCCAGATCACTCCTGCTCAATTCAAACAATACGTAGCGGACGGTGTTATTCAAGGAGGCATGATACCCAAGCTGGAGAATTCTTTTGAAGCTTTGAATGCGGGAGTAACAGAAGTGGTAATTACCTTAGCGTCAGCAATTAACGAGAATAGCGGAACCCGCATCAAAAAATAATTCAAAAAAAGTAGTGAGCAGCTGTAACTTTCCATATACTTAACCGTCATTATTAATAGAGATGCAAGAAATCAGTTTTCGGAATGACATTCTCCCTCTGAAAGACAAGCTCTTTCGGTTGGCTCTCCGGATTACTTTCGACAGAGCAGAGGCAGAAGACGTTGTGCAGGAAACACTGATAAGAGTCTGGAACAAACGTGATGAGTGGACGCAATTCGGTTCTATCGAGGCCTATTGCTTGACAGTGGCAAAGAACCTGGCGATAGACCGTAGCGAAAGAAAAGACGCTCAGACCGTGGAACTGACACCTGAAATGGATCAGGCCTCCGGAGCATCCAACCCTTATGATCATCTGGTGGATAAAGAGCAAATGACCCTTATCCATCGTCTGGTCAATGAGCTTCCCGATAAACAAAGGCTGATTATGCAGCTTCGGGATATAGAGGGTAAGAGTTATAAAGAAATCGCGGTCGTCCTGCATTTGACGGAGGAACAGGTAAAAGTGAACCTCTTCAGGGCGAGGCAAAAAGTGAAACAACGGTATTTAGATATAGATGGTTATGGACTGTAAATATATAGAACAACTTTTGGAACGTTACTGGCAGTGTGAGACTTCCCTTGAGGAAGAAGCGCAGTTGCGTGCTTTTTTTAATGGAAGCGACGTTCCAGAGCATTTGCTTCGTTACAAAGACTTGTTCGTATATCAGCAACTGCAACAGGAAGTGGGATTGGGAGCAGATTTCGATGCCCGTGTGCTTGCAGAAGTGGAGACTCCGGTGGTAAAGGCGAAACGCCTGACGCTTACCGCACGTTTCGTTCCACTGTTCAAGGCCGCCGCAGTAGTGGCAGTGGTACTTTCATTAGGGAATGTGATGCAACATTCATTCTATAGTGATATAAAAGAAGTGGCCGCAGTCGATACGATAGGCAAACAAATTACCGCACCTTCGGTAGCTCTCTCGGGAGACGTGACGATTACCCATGAACAACAGATTCTGGATAGTCTGCAACGGGTAGACAAGAAGGTGGAACTGAAAAAGTAACGTTTTCATTTGCTTTTAAAATAACATTTTCATTTGCTTTAAACATAAATATAGTTAGTGTGCTTTATTAAAACAACAAATTGAGGCTGTGAAGTTTCAATTCTCTCAAATTCTTATAAAAACTAACTAAGATAGATGGGACGCCGCGAGATGCAGCGTCCCTTTTATTTGCAAGCTCATCACGGTCGTACAAAAACAACGAAGGGCTTCCTCACGGAAACCCTTGCGTTTAGTGTGTTAGAAAAAACTTTTTCCTATAGTAGTTGTAAGAGAGAATTTTAAAGTTTGTACAAGCTCTTCTTCGGGTAATCCAATTCAGGATTGCCTTTGTAACCTACCTTGCCGCTACCGCTGGTGCGTACTTTCAGGAATTCGGTAGCAAAACATTTAATATTGCCCGAACCTGATACACTGGCGGAAACGCGCTGGGCTTCATAGCCTTCTGTGAAGAGGTCACCCGAACCTGCTACACTGTAAGAAGCGGTTTGAGTAGTTCCGGTAATGGTAGCCGAACCTGATCCGGCAATGCTTGCTTCCGTGCCTGTGGCAGTTACATTCTTCAATACCATGTCACCCGATCCGGCAACAGAAACTTTCAGATTGTTGCAAGTGATGTTATTTACATTGATATCGCCTGAACCGGCTACGGATACCTTCATATCATTACATTTAATGCCACTACCTTTGATGTCTCCCGAACCTGCAACATTGATTGTCAGGTTATCATCGGTCTGAAGACCATTCTTCAGGAAAATATCACCTGAACCTGCAACCGAAATGCCATTCAACATTTCAGCGGATACGCGTACATCCAATTTTTTATAAGATACATTGACGTTCTTCTTGAAACCGATATATAAGGTGTTATCCTTTACCTTGATATCCAGTAAGTCTATAATGTTGTCCGAAGTGTAGACTTCTACTCCAGGACGTCCCGATTTTTGGGTAAACGTAACATCCGGACTGCCGGCTACACTAATTTTCTTGAAGTTGTCTACCTTGATGTCCTTGGTTACATAATTATTGCTGGCTACTACTTTCTTATTGCTCCAGTTACCGGAACTGTAGTTCTTGCTTTGTGAACACGCTGTTGTACTGAAGATTAAACAGATACATGTGATAAGACTTGCTAACTTTCTCATAACTTTTTTAGTTTTATAATTATTCATATATATTATTTCTGTTTACCTATTAGACGTGAGTTACTTAAAAAAAGTTGCATGTTTCTTTCTCTTTTTTCAGAAACTTTTTAGTGAACGTCCAGTCATGTTATATAAGTCAATATTCATGCCAAACCTATAAAGTGCTGATACATAGAGTGTCTTCTTTTGAAGCATGTGTTCATTTTCGGACACTTGTCCGTTTTTGGTTGCCCGATCACTTGTATATTCGGATGATATTTCGTTCATTTGTTTGTTTATTCATTGGGAGATTTTATTGTTTTGGAAAATGTATTGGAAGATAATGAACTTGGGCGTTTCCTTATTAAGGTGAATACCCGTGCCCGGCGCCTGACTTTCCGTACGCGGGAAGATGCCGTCTATGTAACCGTTCCGCCCGGAACTACGATGAAAGAGGTGAAGAGTGCAATAGAACAGTTGCGTCCCCGTTTGCGGATAGCCCGTAAAAAGCGTACCCGTCCTTTGATAGACTTGAACTTCCGGATAGATACGGAGTTCTTCAAGCTAAGTCTTGTAAGCGGACAGCGTGAACGTTTTCTTTCGCGTTCCGAACTGGGCGAGATGCAGATCATTTGTCCTCCGGGAGCCGATTTCTCGGATGAAGGATTACAGGCATGGTTGCGTAAAGTCATTGAAGAAGCCTTGCGGCGTAATGCGAAGATTATTCTTCCACCCCGTCTGTATATGCTTTCGCAAAAGCACAACCTGCCTTATCAAAGTGTGAAGATCAATTCCAGCAGTGGACGTTGGGGCAGCTGCTCGGCGCGGCGTAACATAAATCTTTCTTTCTATCTGGTCTTACTTCCGAAGCACTTGATAGACTATGTGCTCTTACATGAATTGTCTCATACTCGCGAAATGAACCATGGAGAGCGTTTCTGGGCACTTCTCGACGAACTGACGGAAGGAAAAGCCCAGGCATTGCGGAAAGAGCTGAAACAATACCGCACAGAAATATAGGATCGTCTTACCTACTCCCTACCTACTCCTTACTTACTCCTTACCTCCTCCTTGCTATAGAACAGGGAGAAGGTGGGGAGTGGATGAGAGGTCGGTGAGACTTAGTAATACAGTGGGTATAGTTTTCTTATTTCTGTGACAACTGTTTTACTTCCTCATTTTCTTTCTCAAAACGATAGGTTCCCCCTCTTTCGCTTAGTTCGAACAAGGAAAGTTTTTCGGTTTTATTATCCACAATAAACAGTGCGCTCTGTTCAGCAAAACGTTTCACGTCAATGCTGAATGGCTCTTCTGTTATTTTTTTATTCACCAGTACGCTGTCATTAATCATTAGTGATAAGGAGTCTCCTACAAATCCTTTCGTTAATGTAATGGTATATGTTTCAATGAAATTCCGGTCTTCATCTTTCTTTTTATCCAGACGCAGACTCATGTAAACGAAGATAACTACTACGAAAATAACAGCAAAAGCCAGGATGCCGTTGCCTACCATAAACTGTTTGTTAGTATTCAGACGATGTGCCATAAAGTTTGAAGTTTTAAGAAAGGTACAAATGTAACGAATAGATGCTATATTTCAGTACCTGAAGAGTAACTTTCTTAGATAAATTGCCTAATATTGCAGTTGCAAAACTTTAAATGAAGATACCATGAAAAGGAAAGTGACTCTCCTGTTGCTATTATTCTGTATATTTACCCTGCATGCACAAGGAGTGTATAAAACGGATAAAGACCTTTCTTATGTTTCCGATGAGGAAACGGATGCTTATCGAAAAGAACGTTGTAAACTGGATGTCTACTATCCGGTGGACAAGAAAGACTTCCCTACCATTGTATGGTTTCATGGTGGCGGGTTGGAAGGTGGCGGTAAGCATATTCCACAAGAATTGATGGATAGAGGCTTTGCTGTAGTGGCGGTGAATTATCGTTTGAGTCCCAAAGCCAAAAATCCTGCTTATATTGAAGATGCTGCAGCGGCTGTGGCGTGGACATTCAGCCATATAGAAAAATTCGGTGGTAGTAGAGATAAGATATTTGTTTCCGGTCATTCGGCAGGAGGTTATCTTTCATTAATGCTGGCTATGGATAAAAAGTATATGGAAGCTTATGGTGCGGATGCCGATAAAGTAGCCGCTTATCTTCCTCTTAGCGGGCAGACTGTAACTCATTTCACTATTCGCAAAGAACGGGGATTGCCGAATGGTATTCCTGTTATTGATGAGTATGCTCCTGTGAACCGTGTACGCAAAGATACCCCTCCTGTAATACTGATTACCGGTGATCGTAACTTGGAAATGGCGGATCGTTGGGAAGAAAATGCATTGCTTGCTTCGGTGCTAAAGAATATCGGAAACAAGAAGGCTGCTTTGTACGAACTGCAGGGATTCAATCACGGCACAATGCTTGAACCGGCTTGTTTCCTGATTATAAACTATATCCGTGACTATTGCCGAAGCATGGCAGGCCAGAAATAAGTAAGATAAAACTATCTTACGATAAGAAATGGCGTATTTATCTGACGGAATTTGTCCCGATATTATTTAAATAAAAAACAAAACCATGAGTCCAAAATTGATCTTATCTGTAGCCCTCTCCGGGCTGGTGTCAACTGCTATGGCGCAAACCACGGTAGTGCCCGCTATTTCAAGAGACGAGAATATTGAGAAAAAGGTGGAGGCACTGCTTAAGAGGATGACCCTTGAAGAGAAGATTGGCCAAATGACGGAACTTACCATTGACGTCATTACCAAACGTGATAACCCGACTAAAGAGTTCCAGATAGACGATGCATTGTTGGATACTGTTATCGGCAAGTATAAAGTAGGCTCTATCCTGAATGTTCCCCAGGGCATTGCCCAATCCAAAGAGAAATGGGAGGAAATTATTAAGAAGATACAGGATAAATCCATGAAAACCATGGGTATCCCTTGTATTTATGGAGTAGACCAGATACATGGAACCACCTATACGTTGGGCGGTACTTTCTTCCCCCAAGGTATCAATATGGCGGCTACATTCAACCGGGAACTGGTTCGTGAAGGGGCCCGCATTTCTGCTTACGAAACCAAAGCCGGAAGTATTCCCTGGACGTATGCTCCCGTGCTCGACCTGGCTCGCGATGCCCGCTGGCCCCGTCATTGGGAAAATTATGGCGAGGATTGCTATGTGAATGCAGAGATGGGACGCGAAGCTGTCCTCGGTTTTCAGGGCAGTGATCCTAATAATATAGGAAAGCAACAGGTAGCAGCTTGTATCAAGCATTATATGGGATATGGTGTTCCGGTATCGGGCAAAGATCGTACGCCTTCATCTATCACTGTGCAAGACATGCGCGAGAAGCATTTTGCTCCGTTCCTCGAAGGTATCAAGGCGGGGGCTTTGTCTGTCATGGTGAACTCTGCTATGAATAATGGACTTCCTTTCCATGCCAACTATGAGCTGTTGACGCAGTGGCTGAAAGAAGACTTGAACTGGGACGGTATGATTGTGACTGACTGGGCGGATATCAACAACCTCTATACCCGCGATAAGATTGTCGGAAGCAAGAAAGAAGCAATTAAAGTGGCTATTAATGCTGGTATCGATATGTCTATGGTTCCTTATGAATGGAGTTTCTGTATCTATCTGAAAGAATTGGTGGAAGAAGGTGAAGTTCCTATGAGCCGTATTGATGATGCAGTGCGCCGTGTGCTACGTATGAAATATCGTTTGGGCTTGTTCGATACGCCTGCTTACAGGCATCAGGATTTTCCGTTGTTCGGTGGAGAGGAACATGCAACTGCTGCTTTGCGGGCTGCCGAAGAGTCTGTGGTATTGCTGAAAAATACAGAAGGTATCTTGCCGTTGGTTTCCGGTAAGAAAATACTGCTGACAGGACCTAATGTGAACTCCATGCGTACGCTCAATGGCGGCTGGTCCTACACTTGGCAAGGTGATAGAGCTGACGAATGTGCTACTGATTACAATACTATTCTTGAATCGTTTACTAATAAGTTCGGTACTTCCAATATCATCTACGAACCGGGTGTCACTTACAAAAAAGGTGGTGCTTGGTGGGAAGAAAATATCCCTGAAATAGATAAGGCTGTAGCAGCAGCGGCTAATGCCGATTATATCGTTGCCTGTATCGGTGAGAACTCCTATTGTGAAACTCCGGGTAACTTGTCGAATCTTTTCCTTTCCAAGAACCAGCTTGACCTGGTGAAAGCATTAGCTACGACCGGAAAGCCGATTATCCTTGTTCTGAATGAAGGCCGTCCACGCATTATCAACGAAATAGAGCCATTAGCAAAAGCCGTTATCAACGCTATGCTTCCGGGTAACTATGGTGGTGACGCTTTGGCAAACCTCGTGGCAGGTGATGCTAATTTCAGCGGAAAGATGCCTTATACCTATCCGAAAGAAATCAACTCGTTATTCACTTATGACTATAAGCCGTGTGAGGACCTTGAAAAGATGCAGGGTGCTTATGATTATGATGCCGTGATGTCCGTACAGTGGGCTTTCGGTTACGGACTGAGTTATACCACCTATGCTTATAGCAACCTCAAAGTAGATAAGCCCAACTTTACAGCCGATGATATACTTACTTTTACGGTTGACGTAAAGAATACAGGTAATCGTATTGGTAAAGAGAGTGTCCTGTTATTCAGCAGTGACCTGATAGCTTCGTTGACTCCCGATGTTCGCCGCCTGCGTGCTTTTGAGAAAGTGGAACTGAGGCCGGGTGAGGTTAAGACCGTAACGCTGAAAGTGAAAGGTTCCGATCTCGCTTTCGTAGGTTATGACGGTAAATGGATTTTGGAAAAAGGTGATTTTCGCATCCAGACTGGTAACCAGACGTTAAATGTCAGTTGTACGGATACAAAGAAGTGGGATACTCCGAATAAAGAGTGATAGGGCGATAGGGGATAAAGTAGTTCCGCTTATTACAGTGTGTTATTTATTACTATTTGTATTAATTTATTAATGTGAAATCTGCTATTTCTAAACGGTTGATTATCAGGTGTGTTATAATGATGATATCTCAGTATCATACTGAGGCCCTTTAAGTATGCGACTAATCCTGCAAATGTTTTGATTTATAAGTATTTATTGTTTGTATTGGAGACGTCTATCACACCGAATCATCGTTTTGCTTAAAACGGAAAAAAATGAACTAAATGCAATAGCTAACTCCGTTCTTAGGCATTCCTATACTTTTTCCCTTCCAACGGTTAGCCTTTTCCATCCGAACATTTATTCTTTCCACCGTGGAGTTTCTTTCTTTCCACCATGGTGGAAAGAAAGTTTCCCCGTGATGGAAAGCAACTTTCTCCATGGTGGAAAGAATAAGTACCTACTACAATTTTCCTTAACCGTCGCAGCGAAAAGGGATAAAAGTGGCGATGCGGCGGCTTAACCTCTGAAACTTATATTATTCATGCGAATCAGGAGGGGAAATTATGTTCATATCCCGTCAGAAATGAAATAGTTACGTCAACTAACCGTTAAAACATTCTTTTTTTCTCTAATATTTTGTAGTCGAATAGATTATTTATATCTTTGCAACCGCAATGGATGAAAGGTGGAGGGGCAATTAAGCTCCTTTTTTTGTTCTTATATAGTTAATCAATGATAGAAAAGAAAACTGTTTGTCAAATTGTTGACGAGTGGCTGGAGGGAAAAGAGTACTTTCTGGTGGAAGTAACTATCAGCCCGGACGACAAGATTGTGGTGGAAATTGACCACAAAGAAGGGGTTTGGATTGAAGATTGTGTAGAGCTGAGTCGATACATCGAATCCAAGTTGAACCGTGAGGATGAAGATTATGAGTTGGAGGTAGGTTCTGCCGGTATCGGACAGCCATTTAAAGTGTTGCAACAGTACATCAACCACATCGGAAAGGAAGTGGAAGTACTGAGAAAAGACGGACGTAAGCTGTGCGGCGTACTGAAAACAGCCGATGAACAGCATTTTACGGTAACCGTGGAAAAGAAGGTAAAGCCCGAAGGCGCTAAACGCCCCACATTAGTGGAAGAGGACGAAACCCTTGCGTATGATGAAATAAAATATACTAAATACTTAATCAGTTTTAAATAAGACTATGGCCAAAAAAGTAGAAACTGTCAGTTTGATAGATACATTTTCGGAATTTAAGGAACTGAAAAATATCGATAGAACCACCATGGTGAGCGTACTGGAAGAGTCGTTCCGTAGTGTGATTGCGAAGATGTTCGGCACCGATGAGAATTACGACGTTATCGTGAACCCGGACAAGGGGGACTTCGAAATATGGCGTAACCGTGAAGTGGTGGCGGATGAAGACTTGGAAAATCCGAACTTGCAGATTGCATTATCGGAAGCACAGAAGATTGATGCTTCTTATGAAGTAGGCGAGGAAGTGACGGATGAGGTAATCTTCGCAAACTTTGGACGCCGTGCTATCTTGAACCTTCGCCAGACGTTGGCTTCTAAGATTCTAGAACTGGAAAAAGACAGTATCTATAATAAATATATTGATAAGGTGGGCAACATCATTAATGCAGAAGTATACCAGATATGGAAGAAAGAAATGCTGCTGCTAGATGATGAAGGTAACGAGTTGCTGCTGCCTAAGACGGAACAGATTCCGAGCGATTTTTATCGCAAAGGAGAAACGGCACGTGCCGTTGTAGCCCGTGTGGACAACAAGAATAACAACCCGAAGATCATTCTTTCGCGTACGTCGCCGGTATTCCTGCAACGTCTGTTCGAAATGGAAGTGCCCGAAATCAATGATGGACTGATTACCATCAAGAAGATTGCCCGTATCCCTGGTGAACGCGCCAAGATTGCCGTTGAGTCATACGATGACCGTATTGACCCGGTAGGTGCCTGTGTAGGTGTGAAGGGTAGCCGTATTCATGGTATCGTTCGTGAGTTACGCAACGAGAATATTGACGTAATCAATTACACGTCCAATATTCAGTTGTTTATTCAGCGTGCTCTCAGTCCTGCGAAGATTTCTTCTATTCGTTTGAACGAAGAAGAACGTAAGGCGGAAGTCTTCCTGAGACCGGAAGAAGTATCGCTGGCTATTGGTAAAGGCGGTTTGAACATCAAACTTGCCAGTATGTTGACTGAGTACACTATTGACGTATTCCGTGAGTTGGATCAGGCTGTTGAAGATGAAGATATCTACTTGGATGAGTTCAGGGATGAAATTGACGGTTGGGTGATTGATGCCATCAAAGCGATTGGTATCGATACTGCAAAAGCAGTGCTGAACGCTCCGCGTGAGATGTTGATTGAGAAGACCGACCTGGAAGAAGAAACAGTGGACGAAGTATTGCACATTTTAAGTTCGGAGTTTGAGGAAAGCGAAGGCGAGCCTGAGTTTGAGGCTGAAGCTGAGCCTGAATCTGAAACAGAAACAGAGACAGAATAAGTGTCTGCTGACATTGGTTTCTGTTTGCACTAACTTCTTTCTCCACATTATTCATTAATTTTTTAGTATGACGATTAGGTTAAATAAAGTAACAAGAGATTTGAATGTAGGAATTTCGACAGTAGTTGAGTTCTTGCAGAAGAAAGGCTTTGCCGTTGAGGCAAACCCCAACACAAAGATTAACGAGGAGCAATACGCCTTGCTCGTGAAAGAGTTCAGTACAGATAAGAATCTTAGACTTGAATCGGAACGTTTTATTCAGGAACGACAGAATAAAGATCGTAACAAAGCATCGGTATCCATAGATGGTTACGAAACTGAAACTGCGGATAAACCGAAAGTGGAAGAAATTAAGACTGTTGTCCCCGAAGATGCACGTCCGAAGTTTAAACCTGTCGGAAAAATTGATTTGGATAAGCTGAACCGGAAACCGGTAGTAGAGAAAGTGGAAGAAAAGAAAGTAGAAGAACCCGTATCTGTGGTAAAGGAAGAACCGAAACCGGAGCCGAAGCCGGAAATCAAACCGGAGCCGAAGCCAGAGCCCAAACCAGAGCCCAGGCCTGAACCAAAGCCGGAACCGAATCCTGAATCCGAACCGGCTCCTGTGGTGAAAGAAATACTGAAACCGGAAGTTGTAGAGAAACCAGCTCCTGCTCCGGTAGTGGCAAAAGAAGAAGTAAAAAAGGAAACGCCTGCTTCCGTAGCACCTGCTGCTAAGGAAGAAGTGAGACCTGCAGTTGCAGAAGAAGCACCAGCAAAGGAGGGAGATGAAATCTTCACCATCCATAAGCCGGAGTTTGTTTCCAAAATCAATATCATCGGTCAGATTGACCTGGCTACGCTGAACCAGTCTACACGCCCCAAGAAGAAGACTAAAGAGGAGAAACGGAAGGAGCGCGAAGAGAAGGAGAAAATCCGTCAGGATCAGAAGAAGCAGATGAAAGAGGCGATTATCAAAGAAATCCGCCGCGAAGACAATAAAGCGAAGGATGGTAAGGAAAAAGAGGCCGATGCCAATGCCAACAAGAAGAAACGTCTTCGTATTAATAATAATAAGGAGAAGGTTGACATTAACAATGCATCCAACTTCCAGCGTGGAAATGACAATCGTGGTGGTGGAGGCAAAGGTCCTCATGCAGGCGGTGGTCAGCAAGGTGCCGGTGGTGGTAACAATCACCAGGGTGGCAACAAGAACAACAACCGTAACAACAATAACAAGGATCGCTTCAAGAAACCGATCATCAAACAGGAGGTTAGTGAGGAAGATGTAGCTAAGCAGGTAAAAGAAACTTTGGCACGACTCACTTCCAAAGGTAAGAGCAAGACTTCCAAATATCGTAAGGACAAGCGCGATATGGCGAACAGCCGTATGCAGGAACAGGAAGACCGCGAAATGGCGGATAGCAAAGTACTGAAGATAACGGAATTTGTGACTGCCAACGAATTGGCAAGCATGATGGATGTTTCCGTAACTCAGGTTATTGCTACTTGTATGAGTATCGGTATCATGGTGTCTATCAATCAGCGTCTGGATGCTGAAACCATTAATCTGGTGGCGGAAGAATTCGGATACAAGACTGAATATGTCAGTGCGGAAGTGGCACAGGCCATTGTAGAGGAAGAAGATGCCGAAGAAGATCTGGAACCGCGTGCGCCGATTGTTACCGTCATGGGTCACGTAGACCACGGTAAAACATCATTGCTCGACTATATCCGTAAGGCGAACGTTATTGCCGGTGAAGCCGGTGGTATCACGCAGCATATCGGTGCTTACAACGTGAAACTGGAAGACGGACGTAAGATTACGTTCCTCGATACTCCGGGGCACGAAGCATTTACCGCTATGCGTGCCCGTGGTGCGAAGGTGACGGACGTAGTTATCATTATCGTTGCTGCCGATGATAACGTGATGCCGCAAACGAAGGAAGCTATCAACCATGCTATGGCTGCCGGTGTACCTATCGTATTCGCTATTAATAAGATTGATAAACCGACTGCCAATGCTGACAAGATCAAGGAAGAACTGGCATCTATGAACTACCTCGTTGAAGAATGGGGCGGTAAGTATCAGTCACAAGATATCTCAGCCAAGAAAGGTCTGGGTGTGAACGAACTGTTGGAAAAGGTATTGCTGGAAGCAGAAATGCTGGATCTGAAAGCAAATCCGAACCGTAAGGCTACAGGTTCCATCATCGAGTCTTCATTGGACAAGGGACGTGGTTATGTAGCTACCATGCTGGTATCGAACGGTACGCTGCGCGTAGGCGATATCGTACTGGCAGGTACAGCGTATGGTAAAGTGAAAGCTATGTTCAACGAACGTAACCAGCGCCTGAAAGAGGCCGGACCTTCTGAACCGGTATTGATTCTGGGATTGAACGGTGCACCTGCTGCAGGTGATACATTCCACGTAATCGATACGGAACAGGAAGCACGTGAAATTGCTAACAAGCGTGAACAGTTGCAACGTGAGCAGGGTCTGCGTACTCAGAAGATGCTTACTTTGGACGAAGTTGGCCGCCGTCTGGCATTGGGTGACTTCCACGAACTGAATATTATCGTTAAGGGTGACGTGGACGGTTCTGTTGAGGCGTTGAGCGACTCACTGATCAAACTGTCTACCGAACAGGTACAGGTGAATGTAATTCATAAAGGTGTTGGAGCTATCTCCGAGTCCGATGTATCATTGGCTGCCGCTTCGGATGCCATTATCATCGGTTTCCAGGTACGTCCGTCGAATGCCGCCGCGAAGATGGCAGAGAACGAAGGTGTGGATATCCGCAAGTACTCAGTGATCTACGATGCTATCGAAGAGGTGAAGGCTGCTATGGAAGGTATGTTGGCACCGGAAGTGAAGGAGCAGGTAACCGCAACTATTGAGGTACGCGAAGTGTTCAATATTACCAAGGTAGGTCTTGTAGCCGGTGCGGTAGTGAAGACCGGAAAAGTGAAGCGAAGCGACAAGGCTCGTTTGATCCGTGACGGTATCGTAATCTTTACCGGTTCTATCAATGCGTTGAAACGTTTCAAGGATGACGTGAAGGAAGTAGGTACCAACTTTGAGTGTGGTATCAGCCTGACGAACTGCAACGATATCAAGGTAGGCGATATTATCGAATCTTACGAAGAAATAGAAGTAAAACAGACTCTGTAAGCGAAATAATCTTTTAGACACGGATTACACGGATTTCACGGATTGGTTTAAAAGAAGAACCGTGTTTATCCGTGTAATCCGTGTCTTTTTCAGATATAGTTATGACAATAATAGATATCATCCTATTGGTGGTGATTGGCGCGGGAGCAGTCATCGGTTTTATAAAAGGTTTCATCAGACAACTGGCATCTATCCTTGGATTGATTGTTGGGTTGCTGGCTGCGAAAGCGCTGTATGTGTCGGTAGCGGAGAGAGTCTTTTCTAGGATAACGGACTCTATGACATTTGCACAGATATTGGCATTTGTTGTGATCTGGGTAGTGGTGCCGTTATTGTTTTTACTGGTGGCATCTTTGTTGACGAAGGCGATGGAAGCAATTTCTCTCGGTTGGCTGAACCGCTGGCTGGGTGCCGGATTGGGGGCATTGAAATTCCTGCTACTGGTGAGCCTGCTTATCTGTGTTGTCGAGTTTATCGACTCGGATAATACGATGATCAATAGAACAATGAAGGAGGAATCCGTGTTATATTATCCTATAGAGTCGTTTGCGGGAATGTTTTTCCCGGCTGCAAAAGAAGTTACAGAACAATATATACTTAATACATAATGCAACCCGAAGAACCCAATAAATATGTAAAGGAACTAACGCAGGAGAAGTACAAATACGGCTTCACCACCGATGTGCATACGGAAGTCATTGAGCGTGGGCTGAATGAAGACGTTGTAAGGCTGATCTCTGCGAAAAAGAACGAGCCGGAATGGCTGTTGGAGTTCCGTCTGAAAGCATATCGTCACTGGTTGACGATGGAGATGCCTACATGGGCACATCTCCGTATTCCTGAGATAGATTATCAGGCTATTTCCTACTATGCCGATCCGTTGGCGAAGAAGAAAGATGCTCCGAAGAGTATGGACGAGGTAGACCCTGAGTTGATAAAAACCTTCAATAAGCTGGGGATTCCCTTGGAAGAACAGATGGCATTGAGTGGCATGGCTGTAGATGCTGTGATGGACTCTGTATCTGTGAAGACTACGTTCAAGGAAACGTTGATGGAGAAAGGAATCATTTTCTGTTCCATCAGTGAAGCTGTACGTGAGCATCCGGATTTGGTGCAGAAGTATCTTGGTTCCGTTGTGGGATACCGTGATAACTTCTTTGCTGCATTGAATTCGGCGGTATTCTCCGACGGTTCGTTTGTATATATCCCGAAAGGGGTACGCTGTCCGATGGAGTTGTCCACGTATTTCCGTATCAATGCGCGTAATACAGGCCAGTTTGAGCGGACGCTGATTGTGGCGGATGATGATTCGTATGTTTCCTATCTGGAAGGTTGTACGGCTCCGATGCGCGATGAGAACCAACTGCATGCTGCTATCGTGGAAATTGTGGTGCATGAGCGTGCGGAAGTGAAGTACAGTACCGTACAGAACTGGTATCCGGGTGATGCCGAAGGCAAAGGTGGTGTCTATAACTTCGTTACGAAACGTGGTAACTGCAAAGGTGCGAACAGTAAACTCTCTTGGACACAGGTGGAGACAGGTTCGGCTATTACGTGGAAATACCCTTCCTGTATTTTGACGGGAGATAACTCTTCGGCTGAATTCTATAGTGTGGCGGTGACGAATAACTACCAGCAGGCGGATACGGGTACGAAGATGATTCATCTGGGTAAGAATACCAGCAGTACGATTGTCAGCAAAGGTATTTCTGCCGGACATAGTGAGAACTCTTACCGTGGCTTGGTGCGTGTAGCTCAAAAGGCGGATAATGCGCGTAACTATAGCCAGTGCGACTCTCTGTTGCTGGGTGATAAGTGCGGTGCGCATACCTTCCCGTATATGGATATCCATAATGAGACGGCAGTTGTGGAGCATGAAGCGACTACCAGCAAGATCAATGAAGACCAGATATTCTATTGTAACCAACGTGGTATTTCTACGGAGGATGCTGTAGGGCTGATCGTGAACGGTTATGCTAAGGAAGTGCTTAATAAGCTGCCTATGGAGTTTGCGGTAGAGGCTCAGAAATTGTTGGCTATTTCGTTGGAAGGCAGCGTAGGATAAGTTTAAAATAAAAAAATAAATATCATGTTAGAAATAAAAGACCTGCATGCCAGTGTAAATGGCAAAGAGATATTGAAAGGCATCAACCTGTCGGTAAAAGCAGGTGAAGTGCATGCTATTATGGGACCGAACGGTTCTGGAAAGAGTACTCTTTCGGCTGTATTGGTAGGTAATCCTGCCTTTGAAGTAACAAAGGGAAGCGTGACTTTCTGTGGTAAGAACCTTTTGGATTTTTCACCGGAAGACCGTAGCCATGAGGGCATCTTCCTCAGCTTTCAATATCCGGTAGAAATTCCGGGTGTGAGTATGGTCAACTTTATGCGTGCAGCGGTGAATGAGCAACGTAAATACAATCATCTGCCTGCTCTCAGTGCAAGTGAGTTCCTGAAGTTGATGCGTGAAAAGCGTGCCATTGTGGAACTGGACAATAAACTGGCTAACCGTTCAGTGAACGAAGGTTTCTCAGGTGGTGAGAAGAAGCGGAATGAAATCTTCCAGATGGCGATGCTGGAACCGAAATTGAGCATCCTGGATGAAACGGATTCCGGACTGGATATCGATGCTTTGCGTGTCGTAGCCGAAGGTGTGAATAAGCTGAAAACACCGGAGAACGGTACCATTGTCATCACTCACTACCAACGCTTACTGGATTATATCAAACCTGACGTCGTACATGTGCTTTATAAAGGTCGTATCGTGAAGACTGCGGGACCGGAATTGGCTCTGGAACTGGAAGAGAAGGGGTATGATTGGATTAAGAAGGAGTTGGGAGAATAAATTATGAATGCAGAACAACAATACATAGATCTTTTCTCCCAGACGGAAGCGATGATATGCCAGCACAGCACCGAGGTGATGAATACCCCTCGTGCCACTGCGTTTGCCGACTTTGAGCGGTTTGGCTTTCCTACCCGTAAACAGGAGAAATATAAATATACCGATGTCAGCAAGTTCTTTGAACCGGACTATGGGTTGAACCTGAACCGTCTGGATATTCCGGTAAATCCCTATGAAGTATTCAAATGCGATGTACCCAATATGAGTACCTCCCTGTACTTTGTAGTGAATGATGCTTTTTATAATAAAGCATTACCTGCTTCACATCTACCTGAAGGAGTTATCTTCGGTAGTTTGAAGGAGATGGCAGAGAAGTATCCGGAACTGGTAAAGAAATACTATGGCAAGCTGGCAGATACTTCAAAAGACGGAGTGACAGCATTCAACACTGCTTTTACACAAGACGGTGTGTTGTTATATGTACCTAAGAATGTTGCTTTGGAACGTCCTATCCAGTTGGTAAACATCCTGCGGGGGGATGTGAACTTCTTGGTGAACCGCCGGGTATTGATTGTACTGGAAGATGGCGCACAGGCACGTATGTTGGTGTGTGATCATGCCATGGATGCCGTGAACTTCCTGGCAACCCAGGTGATAGAAGTATTCGTAGGTGAGAATGCTGTCTTTGATCTTTACGAACTGGAAGAAACGCACACAAGTACCGTACGTATCAGCAATATGTATGTGAAACAGGAAGCCAACAGCAATGTATTGCTGAATGGCATGACCTTGCATAACGGTACTTCTCGCAATACCACTGAAGTATTGTTGGCAGGTGAAGGCGCTGAAATCAACCTTTGTGGTATGGCCATTGCAGATAAGAATCAGCATGTAGATAATAATACAATCATCGACCATGCTGTGCCTAACTGTACGAGTAATGAACTCTTTAAGTATGTGCTCGATGATCAGTCTGTCGGTGCATTTGCTGGTCTGGTGTTAGTGCGTCCGGATGCGCAACATACCAGTTCGCAGCAAACGAACCGGAACCTTTGCGCCACACGCGAGGCACGTATGTATACGCAGCCACAACTGGAAATTTATGCCGATGATGTAAAGTGTAGCCATGGCGCTACTGTTGGTCAGTTGGATGAAAATGCACTCTTCTATATGCGCCAGCGCGGTATTCCGGCACGTGAAGCCCGCTTGTTGCTGATGTTTGCCTTCGTGAACGAAGTAATTGATACCATTCGTCTGGATGCTTTGAAGGATCGCTTACATCTCTTGGTTGAGAAACGTTTCCGTGGCGAACTGAATAAGTGCCAAGGCTGTGCGATATGTAAGTGAGAATATATTAATACCTAAACAACATGTATGATATTCAAAAGATAAGAGCCGATTTTCCCATACTTTCCCGTGAAGTGTACGGCAAACCATTAGTCTATTTGGATAATGGGGCGACGACACAGAAACCGCGTTGTGTGGTGGATGCAATAACGGATGAATATTATTCTGTCAATGCCAATGTGCATCGTGGTGTACATTTCCTGTCGCAACAGGCAACGGAATTGCACGAGGCAAGTCGCGAAACAGTGCGGAAGTTCATCAATGCCGGCTCTATAAATGAAATCGTATTTACAAGGGGAACCACGGAAAGCATCAATTTGTTGGCAGCCAGTTTCGGTGAAGAATTCCTGAGTCCGGGTGATGAAGTGATTGTTTCAGTAATGGAACATCATAGTAACATTGTGCCTTGGCAACTGCTGGCTGAACGGAAGCGTATCAACCTGAAGGTTATTCCAATGAACGACCGCGGTGAACTTCTGATGGATGAATACGAGAAACTTTTTACCGATAGAACAAAAATTGTCAGTGTGGTACATGTCTCTAATGTATTGGGTACGGTCAATCCTATCAAGGAAATGATTAAGGTTGCCCATAACCATAATGTACCTTTTCTGGTAGATGCGGCACAATCCATTCCTCACATGGCAGTGGACGTGAAAGAGCTGGATGCTGATTTCCTTGTATTCTCCGGTCATAAAGTGTATGGTCCTACCGGTGTAGGCGTGCTTTATGGTAAGGAAGAATGGCTGGATAAATTACCCCCTTATCAGGGCGGCGGTGAGATGATAAAGCATGTATCTTTTGAACGTACTACCTTCAATGAATTGCCATTTAAATTCGAAGCCGGTACTCCTGATTATATCGGTACTACGGGACTGGCGAAAGCGCTCGATTATGTTTCTGCCATTGGCATGGATCAGATTGCCGCTTATGAGCATGAATTGACGGAATATGCCACACAGCGATTGAAAACAATCCCTGGTATGCGCATCTTTGGTGAGGCAGCTGCGAAAGGGAGTGTCATCTCTTTCCTTGTGGGTGATATTCATCACTTCGATATGGGCACATTGCTCGATCGTCTCGGTATTGCCGTACGTACAGGACACCATTGTGCCCAACCGTTGATGCAACGCCTCGACATAGAAGGAACAGTGCGTGCTTCCTTTGGAATCTATAATACAAAAAAAGAAATCGATGTCTTGGTGGCAGGTATTGAACGTGTCGGTAAGATGTTTTGATTAGTGATTAGGGGGTAGTGATTAGTGATAACCATCCGCATAGCGCCAATCACTACCCCCTAATCACTAATCATTAATTTTCGCCTCTGCCAGCTTCTTCTGCCACTTATCCCGTGCCAGCTTCTGCATATCCGTTACGGAGTCTTTTTCATCCACAATCTCAAAACCTAAGGCTGTTTCGATAATATCCTCCATTGTGACAATTCCCCAGAAGCAGCCATATTCATCAATCAAGATTGAAATATGCTCTTTCTTTTCAAGCATCTGTTCCCAAACCGTGGAAACAGGACTATTCTTCGGGAAGGAAAGGATAGGGCGGGCCACATCCTTCAGACACATATCGAATCTGTCTTCTGCTAACTTTTCGAGTACAGTCTGCCGCAACACATATCCTGTGATATAATCTTCGCTATCATTATAAATTGGAATACGAGAGTAAAACTTATACTTTCCATCCTGATAGAACTCTTTCAGAGACATACTTTCGGGAGCTGTTGCCACTACAGTACGGGGAGTCATAATGGATTGTGATTTTACTTTATCCAGTTTAATGAGGTTTTGTATCATCTTGTTTTCTTTCATCTGGAAAACACCTTCTTCTACCCCGATGGAAATCATAGCCGAAACCTCTTCGCGGCTTACGGATAATTCTTGTTTGCCGGAAGAAAACAGACGGGTAATCAGCTCGGACAACCACACCAGGGGATAACAGATAATAATAAGGAAATTAATGATACGGGCTGATGGAAGTGCCAGTGTGCGCCAGTAGCAGGCGCCTATCGTTTTAGGAATGATCTCTGAGAGAACGAGAATTAAGATAGTCAGTATGGCGGAGATTACACCGAAGTAAGCTTCTCCGAATATCTTTACCGCTTCGGCACCGACACCGGCCGCACCGACGGTGTGGGCAATGGTATTCAGAGATAATATGGCGGCAATAGGCCGGTCGATGTCTTGTTTGAACTTCTTTAATAAAATAGCGCTTTTCCCGTGTGTTTTCTCTTTGGTGGAGATGTACGACATTGGGGTAGATAATAAAACAGCTTCCAGGATGGAGCATAAAAATGATAATGATAATGCAATGGTTAAATATAATATAACAAGTCCCATATATAAGTTTATTAATTAGACATAGCGGAACGAATGTATGATTCGTCCCGGATAGAATATAAAAATACGGTAATAGAAGGACTTGTGCTAAAGCCGGTATATACAAAGTAGGGAGCGTTCGGGTGAATATACGCTCCTGAGGTTGCACGGTTGGCTACCGTCACTGTATTGATATAAATTAGCGTTCTCAGTAGAGAAAGTATAAGTAGTCGTAGTCTCTGCACAGAGCTTGCGCGCACGGTTTAAAGAAAGTGTACGTGAGATAACAGCTTCATCGTTAAACTCTCCCGACGAATGATGCTCATTTTGTTCGATGCAAAGAAAGGGAGGTTCGTTCTCGGAAAAGGAATTATAATCTTCTGGTTGCAGAGCAAAAAGCACTACGACCAGATACATCATTATTTTAAATATAAAATGCTTTGTTTCCATTTCTTCGGCACAAAGATAGATAAATGCTGACTTTGCTCATATATAGGTGCTCTCTTTTTTGTTTTTTTATTATAATGAAGAGGTATAAAAGCTCTCGCTACTGCAACTTTTCGCTTTATTCGTGCGTCTAATAGGGTACAAATAACTTAAATAAATAGAGAAAGATTATGTTAGTAACAACAACCCCAACTATCGAGGGTGGACGTATCACCCGCTATTACGGTATCGTTTCAGGCGAGACGATTATCGGTGCCAATGTATTCCGTGACTTTTTTGCCAGCATCCGCGATGTAGTGGGCGGACGTAGCGGCTCTTATGAGGAAGTGCTGCGCGAAGCGAAAGATATCGCCCTGCGTGAAATGCAGGAACACGCCAGAGCTCTCGGAGCAAATGCCGTGATAGGCGTGGATTTGGATTATGAAACTGTAGGTGGAAGCGGTAGTATGCTGATGGTAACCGCTTGCGGTACGGCTGTGACAGTAGAATAATAAATACAGGAGGTTGAATTCTAAGTCCTCTCCAAACAATATCTATAAAATCTTACCCAAGTTT
>ENA-OYVX01000250-OYVX01000250.1-human-gut-metagenome-genome-assembly--contig:-NODE-250-length-34436-cov-13.536168_pt1 | contig 34436 bp, 32 predicted proteins | sample MGYA00244159_ERZ653375 | MGnify/ENA primary metagenome ERZ653375 (study PRJEB26926, sample SAMN06164942) | human gut metagenome | biome: ENVO:00009003; feature: ENVO:2100002; material: ENVO:00002003... | reverse complement strand
TATGCTTGAAATCTGAAACACACGACAAGGTTGTTGCAAATTCATTCATGGACAGGAGGTGACCGCGATTGTTGGACGTTTTACAGCACTACGGCGTTCTCGGTATGAAGTGGGGCGTCCGTCGTTACCAGAATAAAGACGGCTCCCTAACTGCCGCCGGCCGGGCCCGGTTCGACAAGAAAGACGAGAAGTGGGCCAAGAAGAAAGGCGACAAAATTACTGAGACTGCTCGAAAGAAGTCATCCAAGGAGCTGGACCGTTATGCTGCGGAACTGCTCCAGAACCCCAATGCCCTGACAAGCCGTGGGAAGCTGAGTGCCGCCACTGTCAACGCCTACAATCGGAAGATGGCCGAAGTGATGTCACAGAAGGTTTCTGATCTAAGGTCGCCCTCCGGAAAAACGGTCCAGTTCGTGGCAAAGCGTGGAGAGGTGGGGGTCATGATGGCGCTGGCTGACGCCGGGTATGACATGACTCAGCTGAAGAACGGCGTATGGTCTTCCGGCAAGATTGCCTACCGGAAGACCGTGCTGGACAAGGTTTGATGGGTGGTGATGAAGATGGAATACGAACTGCGTCACCATGGCATCAAAGGCATGAAGTGGGGCGTCCGCCGTTTTCAAAATGAAGATGGGAGCCTAACCAATGCCGGCCGAAAACGTTATGCCGACGATGATGATACCGCTAAGCGGCGAAAATCGGTGGTCAAGAAGGTCGCTATTGGCACTGCGGCCGTTGCCGGCGTAGTCTTGACTGCCTATTTGGTCAAGAGGCATGGCGCCAAGAAGGCGGCAGAACTTGCATCCAAGGCAGATACCGGAAAAGCTGCCGTTGAGAAACTGATAGAGTCCAGCTCCGTCATGTCGACACCGGTCAGTCAGCTCCGGGCATCAACTTCCAGTGCGCGCCCGAGTGTAGAAACCGGGAAACGGGTTGCCGAGGAAGTATCCAAGACAATTTCTTCGGCGTCCAGACCGGTAAGCACCATCCAACCTCCTCCGGCTTATGACTTTGACTCCTTGATGAAGCAGAACGACGAGCTTCTCAAGAAGATGTATGCCGATCTGCTGTCGTAACGGAGGTGAGAAAAGTGGAAATGGCATTGGGTTCCAGGCTGAAACATGCCTGGAACGCTTTTTTAGGCAACGAATTCTTTGACTACCGATATTCGCTAGGGCCCAGCTACTCCTATCGTCCGGACCGGCCGATTTTCAGCCGGGGAAACGAGAGGTCCATCATCACCTCCGTTTACAACCGGATCGCGCTGGACGCGGCGTCGATTGCCATCCAGCATGCCCGCTTGGACGATGATGGCCGGTTTGAAGACGTGATTGATTCCAGCCTGAACAACTGTTTATCGCTGGAAGCGAATCTGGACCAGACCGGACGGGCCTTCATCCAGGACGTGGTCATGTCCATGCTGGACGAAGGCTGCGTGGCCGTTGTGCCTACGGATACAGATCTCGATCCAGAGACCGGTTCTTTCAAGATCGAAAAGATGCGTACCGGAAAAATTGTGGAGTGGTATCCAAAGCATGTCAGGCTTCGCGTTTACAACGAGAACCGCGGGGAGAAACAGGACATCACCCTTCCCAAGAGTACGGTGGCCATCATTGAGAATCCATTTTTTGCGGTGATGAATGAGCCCAACTCGACAATGCAGCGATTGATCCGAAAGCTCAATATTTTGGACGCAATCGACGAGCAAAGCGGTTCCGGAAAGCTCAATCTTATCATTCAGCTGCCCTACGTCATTAAGACGGAAGCGAGGCGTCAACAGGCGGAAAAACGCCGTAAAGATATCGAGGAACAGTTGGCCGGCTCCAAATATGGCGTCGCTTACACCGACGGCACGGAGCATGTGGTTCAGCTGAACCGGCCCATCGACAACAATCTAATGTCCCAGATTGAATACTTGACGAGCATGCTTTACAGCCAGTTGGGGATTACTCAGGGGATCTTGGATGGAACTGCCGATGACCGGACGAAGCTGAACTATGACAACCGGACGATTGAACCGATCCTATCAGCCATTGTTGACGAAATGAAGAGGAAATTCCTCACCAAAACTGCTCGGTCACAGAAGCAGTCAATTCTGTTCTTCAGAGACCCGTTCAGGCTGGTGCCCATCAACGACATTGCTGAGATTGCCGACAAGATGACTCGCAACGAGATCATGACCTCCAATGAGATCCGGCAGAAGATCGGCATGAAGCCGTCGAAGGACCCCAAGGCGGACGAGCTCCGGAACAGCAACCTAAGCGCTCCGAAAGAGGAGGGCAATCAGCCACCATCAACATCTGAAGGAGGAAACATTCAAAATGAGTCTGAAGTATGACTTTAGTGGCTGGGCGACCCGAAACGATCTTGTATGCGCGGATGGACGAACCATTCGCCATAACGCATTCGAGGATTGTGACGGGAAGACGGTTCCCCTGGTTTGGAACCACCAGCACGATGAACCTGGCAACATCTTGGGCCATGCCCTTTTGGAGAACCGCAAGGATGGCGTTTACGCCTACTGTACGTTCAATGATACCGAAAGCGGCAAGGCAGCCAAGGCGTTGGTCCAGCACGGGGACATCGCATCCCTGTCTATCTACGCCAATGGGCTGAAACAGACACGCACCAAAGATGTCATGCACGGTGTGATCCGCGAGGTCAGTCTGGTAGTCGCTGGGGCCAACCCGGGCGCCTTCATTGACTTTGTAGATATGGCTCATGGCGAGGGCGGTGAGCAGGAGATGATCCTGTCCGCCTACGAGCCCATTTCTCTGTATCGTCCTGACGAGAAGCCCCCTCTGGTCCATAAGGCCGACGAGAAGACCGTTCAGGATGTCGTGGACAGCATGACCGAGGAGCAAAAGACGGTCATGTATGCCCTGATCGGCGCTGCCATGGAGGAGCTGGACTCTTCCGAGGGCGGTGAGGATGACGAGGATGATCCCGATAAGAAATCTGATAACACCAAGGGAGGAAACAAGACCATGAAACACAATGTTTTCGAGCAGGAAGAGACCCAGGACAACGTTCTGAGCCACTCCGATCGCAAGGCTATTCTTGATCTGGCCAAGACCAACAGCGTGGGCAGCCTCCAGACTGCCCTGAACATCTATGCCGAGCAGAATGAGCTCAAGCATGGCATCGACAACATCGAGACCCTGTTCCCTGAGTTTAAGGATCTGCGCCCGGGTGCTCCTGAGCGGGTTACCCGTGACCAGGGCTGGGTCACTGTTGTCATGCAGAAGGTTCACAAGAGCCCCATCAGCCGTATCCGCACCCGCCAGACTGATACCCGGAATGACAATATTCGGGGCCATGGTTACCAGAAGGGCAACCGTAAGAAGCCTGCCGGCAACATGAACGTCATTACCCGTACTACCGATCCTCAGACCGTGTACCGCACCGATGCCCTTTATCGGGATGATATCATCGACATCACCGATTTCGATGTGGTCGAGTACCAGTATGCCGTTATGCGGGAGAACCTGAACGAAGAGGTTGCCACCGCTATCATGATCGGCGACGGCCGCGAGGCGGATGACGAGATGAAGATCTCTGAGGACCATATCCGTTCTATCTGGAACGACAACGACCTCTATACCATCCACTATGATGTGGACATCGAGGCCGCCCGTGCTGAGATCCAGGGCACCCGCACCGACATGAACTTCGGCGAGAACTACATCTATGCCGAGGCTATCATCTCCGCCGCGCTGTATGCCCGTGAGAAGTACAAGGGAACCGGCACTCCCGATTTCTTCTGCACTCCTCACCTGGTCAATGTGATGCTGCTGGCTCGCGATATGAATGGCCGCCGCATCTACACTTCCCGTGCTGATCTGGCTGCTGCGCTGAACGTTGGCGAGCTTTATACTGCCGAGCAGTTTGAGGGCCGCGCCCGGATGGACGGCGAGGGTAAGCAGCACAAGCTGCTGGGCATCTTTGTCAATCTGGCGGACTACACGGTTGGTTCCACCAAGGGTGGCGAGATCACTCGGTTCGATCAGTTTGACATTGACTTCAACCAGCAGAAGTATCTGATCGAGACCCGTCTGTCTGGTGCTTTGACTCGTGTCTACTCCGCCATTGCGCTGGAAGAGCCTGTGGCTACTGGCACTGGCGGCGGTTCCGGCCTCGGCGGCTAAGAGGAAAATTCAAAATGGCGAAATTTTATGGATCGGTAGGCTATGCTGATACCGTTGAGACTGCTCCTGGCGTACATGAAGAGAAGATCGTCGAGTATCCGTACTATGGCGATTTGACTCGGAATGTACGCCAGCTTCAGTCTGGGGAGACGCTCAACGATGACATCAACATCGCGAATGAGATCAGCATAGTCGCCGATCCGTTCGCCAGGAAGAACTTCCACAAGATGCGGTATGTGACGTATATGGGCGCAAAGTGGAAAATTTCCAAGGTCGAAGTGGGCTATCCCCGCCTGATCTTAACGATTGGGGGGCTCTACAATGGGTAGCAGAGTTCAACTTCATACCGTCCTGTGTGGGATTTTGGAATGTCCGGACCGCGGTGATGCGTGCCGGGCTTATTTTCAGCCTCCAGCGAGCAAGGAGATCCAGTACCCATGCATTGTCTATGAGCGAAGCGAGATCGATGCCGTTCATGCGGACAATGCGCCTTATCGCCTGCTGGACCGCTATCAGGTAACGGTCATCTACAAGAATCCTGATAGTGATCTGCCTCATCGGATCGCGATGCTGCCCATGTGCGCTCATGACCGTCACTTCACAGCCGATAATCTGAACCACGACATCTTCAACCTGTACTATTAAAAGGAGGAAATCCGAAATGAGTAAAATCGTATGGGACAAGACCGGTGAACGTTTTTACGAAACTGGTGTTGATCACGCTGTTCTCTATCCCATCAGCGCTGCCGGCCTCTACAACAAAGGTGTGCCCTGGAACGGCATTACTGCCATTACCGAGAGCCCTTCCGGCGCCGAGCCCAACAACCTGTACGCCGACAACATCAAGTACCTGGTGCTGGTTGGCGCTGAGGACTTCGGCCTGACCATCGAGGCTTACACCTACCCCGACGAGTGGGAGGAGTGCGACGGCTCCGCTGAGATCGCTCCGGGCGTGATTGCCGGCCAGCAGAACCGCAAGGTCTTTGGTCTGAGCTATCGTACCAAGCTGGGTAATGATGTGGACGGTCAGGACCACGGTTATAAGCTGCACCTGGTCTATGGCGGTCTGGCCTCTCCCTCCGAGCGGGGCTATCAGACGGTCAACGACTCCCCCGAACCCATCAACCCCAGCTGGGAGGTCACTACGACTCCTGTGGATGTGCCCGGCTTTAAGCCTACTGCCCGTCTGATCATCACCTCCACCAAGGCTGACCCGGCCAAGCTGAAGGCGCTGGAGGACATCCTGTATGGCACCGAGGAAACGGAGCCCCGTCTGCCTCTGCCCGAGGAAGTTATCGAACTGCTCAAGAGCTCCATCTCGGTCACCTCCGCCTGACTGGCCTGACTCTGGAGGCCTAAGTAATCAAACCGCAAAGCGGGGCTCTCTTCACCGAGGGCTCCGCTTTCTTTTATTTTTGAAAGGAGAAAAACTGCAATGCTGAAGCTGACAAGGACTTATAACGACTACAATGGCGCCTCCCGCACCGAGGACTTTTATTTCAATCTGACCCAGGCCGAAGTGACCGAGATGGAGCTCTCCGTGGACGGCGGTCTGGTAGAGATGATCAACCGCATCGTCGCGGCCCAGGATGGGAAGCAGATCATCGCCGTCTTCAAGGATGTTATCCTGCGGGCCTACGGCGAGAAGTCCCCCGATGGGAAGCGCATTATCAAGAGCCAGGAGCTGCGGGACGCCTTCGCCCAGACCGAGGCGTACAGCGACCTCTTCATGGAGCTGGCCACTGACGCGGAGGCCGCTGCCAGGTTCATCAACGGCATCATCCCCCAGGGGAAGAAGTCTCAGGCGCCTTCCAGCTCTCCGGCTCCTCAGAACTGAGCATGATTAGGGAGATCAGAGATGTTGGAAATTGTGATACCAGAAACCGAGCAGTATGACGAGGCGAATGGCTGTTTTATCACGACCAAGAAGCAGGTGCTTCGACTGGAACACTCTCTGGTCTCCCTTTCAAAATGGGAGTCAAAGTGGCATAAACCTTATTTGTCCCGAAAGCCAAAGTCCCAGGAGGAGCAAATCGACTATATCCGGTGCATGACTTTGACCCAGAATGTGGACCCCAACGTCTACACCGCCATTACGCCTCAGATCCTGAAGACGGTCAACGCCTACATCGACGATTCCATGACGGCCACCACCTTCTCTAAAAGACAGCGAGGACGGTCGAACAATGAGATCGTCACAGCGGAGATCATCTACTACTGGATGATTTCCCATCAGATCCCCTTTGAGTGCCAGAAATGGCATTTGAATCGGCTCATGACGCTGATCAACGTGTGCAGCGCGAAGAACGGGCCGCAGAAGAAAATGAGCCAGAAGGAGATCTTTGCACAAAACCGTGCGCTGAACGCCGCACGCAGGAAGAGAACACATTCGAGAGGATGATATTCATGTCGGAAGCAACCATTTGGAGTTTCTTGAAGAAGAAAGGCCTCTCGGACTGCGGAGTGGCCGGCCTGATGGGAAATCTCTACGCCGAGAGCGGTCTGAAACCAACCAATCTCCAGAACACCTACGAAAAGAAGTTGGGAATGTCTGATGCGGACTACACCGCTCAGATAGATGCCGGAATCTATCAGGATTTTGTTCACGACAGCGCCGGCTACGGCCTCGCTCAGTGGACGTTCTGGAGCAGAAAGCAAAATTTGCTTGCTTTTGCTCTGAGCAGAGGAAAGAGCATCGGCGATCTGGAGATGCAGTTGGATTTTCTCTGGAAGGAATTGACCGAGAGCTATGCCTCTCTGGTCAACATCTTGAAGACCGCCACATCTGTCCGGGCGGCCTCCGATGCTGTGCTGGTGCAGTTTGAACGCCCGGCAGACCAGAGCGAGACGGCCAAGGCCCGGCGCGCCTCTTACGGACAGAAATATTATGACCAATATGCCGGAAAGGGTGAGATGATGCCTTCTACCAATGCCGCATCGGCAGTAGAAAGATTGCTGGCGACTGCCAGAGCCGAGATTGGTTACATCGAAAAGGAAACGAATGCCCAGCTTGATAACAAGACGGCAAATGCTGGCGACAACAACTGGAATAAATACGCTCGGGATTTGGACGCGCTTGGAGTGGTCTATAACGGGCGGAAAAACGGATATGCCTGGTGCGATATTTTCGCGGACTGGTGCTTTATCCACACTTTTGGCCTGGCGATGGGGATGAAGCTTCTGTGTCAGGCAGAGAAGGGGCTTGGTGCTGGATGCACCTACTCTGCCAACTACTACAAGCAGAAGGGGCAATTCCATACCAGCAACCCCCAGCCGGGTGACCAAATCTTCTTTACCAATGATGGCGGCAAGACCATGTATCATACCGGCATCGTGGAGAAATTCGAGAATGGCCGGGTCTACACCATCGAGGGTAACACAAGCTCTTTGGCTGGTGTTGTGGCAAACGGCGGCTGCGTACGGGATAAGAGTTATCCGGCCAATGCCAACTACATCGGCGGTTATGGCCGCCCTGACTGGAGCCTTGTCAAGGACACGGCTTCCGAACCTAATCGACCGGAGGAGGATGACGACATGGATCAGGCGAAGTTTGAAGAGATGTTTGGCACAGCCATGACGAACTATCTCAAGAGTCTTCAGAATAACAACTGCGGTGACTGGAGCAAGGAGGCTCGGGAGTGGGCCGAAAGAGTCGGCTTATTCGCCGGCAATGGTACGACCATCGACGGCCAGCCCAATATGATGTGGCCTTCCGGCTTGACCCGGGAGCAGGCGGCAGTTCTGTTCCATCGCTTCGCGAAGGAGTGTGGCCTGGCATGAGAAGCACTGGGCATCGTATTTCGAGGAGCAAAACCAAGTGGGCAAAAGAACATTCCAAGAAGCTTACTGATGATATTCGGGCGCTTCTTTGGGTCGTGACAGTCGGCGGGCTTCTACTGGCTTTTTATTGTGTCCATCTGGGCTATACCGGGGCGCTGCCCTGGGTCGGAGCCATGGTTGGTCTTCCGTGGACTGCTCACGGTGTTGTGTGCAGTTTCTATCTGAACCTGTGCAAATCTGACCACAGCACGGGTGGCATCACTTTCGAGGCGGCAAAAGCCGTTAATTTTAATGCCTCGAACACACCGATAGGCTCCGTGGAGAGCCCGGCGATTTAAGGAGGACACGTCATGAATTATACGGAAGTCATTTCGACACTGCTGATGATTATCGGCGGGGTTACGATCCTGACCAACCTCATAGTGCAGGTGTTCAAGACCGTGACGTGGGATAAGATTCCCACGAATTTCCTTGCGCTTATTGTGGCTGAGGTGCTGACCCTGGCCGCTGGCGCCGCTTATGCGCAGATTCAAGGGATCGCGATTACTTGGTATTTGGTGTTTGCAGCCGTTGTGGTCGGACTTTTATCCGCCTACGCGGCCATGCTGGGATATGACAAGCTGGTCGAGGCGCTCAAGAACTGGCCTAAGAAAATTGAATGATAGGAGGAGCCGGCAGTGATTCGTTTCAGACACAAGGGCGATTTTTCCAAGCTGACCCGATTTCTGGAAAGAGCGAAGGAAGCTGTTCATCTCGGCGATTTGGATAAATTTGGCCGAGAAGGAGTGGCCGCCCTTGCGTCTGCAACGCCTGTCGACTCCGGAGAAACGGCAGCATCCTGGTATTACGAGATCACCAACAAGAACAACACGGTCACCATCTCGTTTCACAATTCAAACATTCAAAATGGAGTTCCCATTGCCATTATCTTGCAATACGGACACGGCACTGGGACCGGAGGCTGGGTACAGGGAAGAGATTACATCAACCCTGCTATCCAGCCCATTTTTGACCAAATAGCGAACTATGCTTGGAAGGAGGTCACGCGGTCATGAGCAGGACCATCGACGAGAGAGTCGTCGAGATGCGATTTGACAACAGGCAGTTTGAGCAAAATGTGCAAACCAGTTTGTCAACACTCGACAAACTCAAACGGGGTTTGGATCTGGACGGTGCTGCCAAAGGCCTTGAGAACCTGGGCACCGCTGCGAAGAAGTGCGATATGTCCGCCCTTAGCAGTTCCGTCGAGACGGTTCGGGCGAAGTTCTCGGCGTTTGAAGTCGTTGCCATGACGGCTCTTTCCAATATCACAAATTCCGCCATAAATACAGGTAAGCAGCTTGTATCCGCCCTTACGATCGACCCGATCAAAACTGGTTTTCAGGAGTATGAAACCCAAATCGGCGCAATTCAGACGATCCTGGCTAATACCCAGCATGAGGGCACCAATCTTCAACAGGTGAACCGAGCGCTGGACGAGCTGAATACCTATGCGGATAAAACGATCTACAACTTCACCGAGATGACCCGGAACATCGGAACCTTTACTGCGGCTGGCGTAGATCTTCAGACCTCGGTGGACTCCATCAAGGGTATTGCCAACCTGGCCGCTGTTTCGGGTTCCACTTCTCAGCAGGCATCCACAGCGATGTATCAGCTTTCGCAGGCACTGGCCGCAGGAAAAGTCTCTTTGATGGACTGGAACTCGGTCGTCAATGCCGGCATGGGTGGCAAGGTATTCCAGGATGCTCTGGTTCGGACATCTGAATTGTTGGGTACCGGGGCGGAAAATGCCATCAACATGTACGGTTCTTTCCGGGAGTCCCTCACCAGGGGCGAATGGCTTACCACTGAGGTACTTACCGAAACCCTGAAGCAGTTTGCCGGCGCATATAGCGAGGCGGATTTGATTCAGCAGGGGTTTACGGAGGCTCAGGCAAAAGAAATTGCGCAGATGGCGCAGACGGCTGAAGACGCTGCTACCAAAGTAAAGACTTTCACGCAGTTGTGGGACACCTTAAAGGAGAGTGCGCAGTCTGGATGGACTGCAACGTGGGAGATCTTGGTTGGCGACTTTGAAGAAGCCAAGGAGTTGCTGACTGAAATTTCCAACACCATTGGCGGCGTCATTAGTGAGTCTGCTCAGGCGAGAAATGAGTTTCTCAGTGGCGGATTGAGTTCGGGCTGGAAACAGTTGCTGGACCAGGGTATCGCCGACGAAGCAGGCTTTATCGAGTCAATCCAGACAGTGGCCAGAGAAAGCGGCGACGCTTTTGACCAGTTGGTGGCCGATTCCGAGAGTTTCACTGATGCGCTGAAGCAGGGTTTGACAGATGGAGTAATATCCTCTGAAACTTTGTCGGATGCCGTCTTTGACCTTCAGGGGAAAATGTCTGGCATGTCTCAGGAGGAGCGCAAAGCTGCTGGATATACCTCCGAGATGGTAGAGCAGATCGAAACACTGGCAGATGGCCTTCGGGATGGCTCCATTTCCATGGACGAGTTCACAGAGAAAATCTTGAAACCGTCTGGTCGGGAAAATCTGATCGAATCGATTTGGAATGCAGCCAAGGGTTTGGTCAGTGTTATCACGCCAATCAAAGATGCATTTCGTGATATTTTCCCGCCTGCCACTTCTGACCAGTTATATGCGCTTACTGAGACATTGCGAAACTTTTCTGAGCATTTGACTATCTCGGATAAAACAGCAGATAAATTGCAGCGAACCTTCAAAGGCCTCTTCTCCATTCTGGATTTGGGCCGTCAAGCAATCGTGGCAGTGGTTAATGCTATTATGCCTATGGCTGGCGGTGTTGGGTCCCTTGCAGATGGGCTTCTCACAGTGACAGCAACGATTGGCGATTTCTTGACCGGTATCAACGACGCGGCAAAGAAAGGTGAGATTTTTAATAAGGTCGCCCAGGGCATCTCTGATGTTCTGGGTTTTATTGCGTCTGGAATTAAAAGTTTCATTGGATTTATTGGAGACGTCTTTGCCGTTCCGGGCTTTGAGGCGTTTCAGGCATTGCTTGAGCGTATCCAAACCCGAATTGGCCAGGTTATCGATGCGGTGAGCAGTCTTGGATTTGGTGTTGACGACGCTGTGAACACCATGGACTCCGCTATTGGGAACAGTAAATTCCTGAGCATGCTTCAGAGTCTCTTTAACGGGGTAAAGACTATTGCCAGCGGCATTATCGGCGTACTTGGCGGTTTGTCTGCCACACTGATTGATGCCATCGGCAATGCTGATTTCAGCGGAATTATTGACCTGCTGAATGGTATCTCCCTGGGCGGAATTGCCGTTGGCATAACCAAGTTTATGAACAGCCTGACGAAGTCTTTCGACGATGTCGGCAGCCTTCTCGATAATGTCAAAGGCATTCTGGATGGTGTGCGCGGCTGTTTCGAGGCTTATCAGACACAGTTGAAGGCCGGAACCCTTTTGAAGATTGCTGCGGCAATCGCCGTGCTTGCTGCCGCGATTGTGACTATATCCTTGATTGACAGCAGTAAACTAACAGCCTCTCTTGGGGCCATCACTGTACTGTTCGCAGAATTGATGGCGTCTATGGCAGTCTTCAGCCGTATCAGTGGAGAGGTCAAGGGGGTCATCAAGGGCACTACGGCCATGATTGGAGTATCTACTTCAATTCTTCTGCTGGCCTCTGCTCTGAAGAAGATTTCCGATATTGAACCGGAGCAGATGGTGGTCGCTCTTACCGGGATTGCCGGGCTGATGACCGCGATGGTGGCCGCTGCCAAAGTTCTGGGGAGCGGTTCTGGCACCGTTATCAAGGGTTCTGCTCAGATGGTCGTCTTTGCCGGCGCAATCAAAATGCTGGCATCTGCCTGCATTGACTTGGCTCAGTTGGACTTCGCCGGGTTGGTGAAGGGGCTGACTGGGATTGGCGTTCTGATGGCGGAGGTTTCTCTGTTCACCAAGAAAGTCACTATCAGCAAGGGCGCTATGGCTACTGCGACTGGAATCCTGGTTCTGGCCAGCGCCATGAAGGTCTTTGCCTCCGCCTGCAAGGATTTCGGACAGATGAACGTGGGTGAATTGGTCAAAGGGCTGAGCTCCATCGGGGCTCTTCTTCTGGAGATCACTGCCTTCACAAAACTTACAGGAAATGCGCAGGGGTTAATCTCCACCGGCCTTGCTATGATTGAGATCGGCGCGGCTATGAAGATATTCGCCTCCGCAATGGCGGATTTTGGCAGCATGTCTTTGGAGGAGATTGGCAAAGGACTGCTGGCTATGGGCGGCGCATTGGCAGAAGTAGCCATCGCCATGAGGGCCATGCCGAAGAACCTGATTGCCACCGGCGCTGGACTTGTCACAGTTGGAGCGGCACTGAATGTCCTGGCGGAAGCCCTTGGGAAAATGGGCGGCATGAGTTGGGAAGGCATCGCAAAGAGCCTTGTCGCTATGGGCGGCGCTTTGGCCGAACTAGCAGTTGGTTTGAACTTCATGAACGGGACTCTGGCCGGTTCCGCCGCCATGCTCGTGGCCGCCGGTGCTCTTGCAGTCCTGACTCCTGTGCTCTTTACCCTTGGAAGCATGAGTTGGGAGGCTATCGCAAAGGGACTGATCACAGTTGCTGGCGCCTTTACCGTAATTGGCGCGGCTGGTGCGATCTTGACCCCTCTGCTCCCCACCATTCTCGGACTGGGCGGCGCTTTCGCTTTGATCGGCGTTGGTATTGCCGGCCTTGGCGCGGGACTGCTGCTTGTGGGAACTGGATTGACTGCCATCGCAGTCGGTATTACGGGTCTGGCTACTTCTTTGGGCGCCGGCGTGACCATCATTGTGGCCGGATTGACGTCCATCATTACAGGTATTGCCGCGTTAATTCCCGCGATTGCTCAGCAACTGGGTGAGGCGGTCATTGCCTTTGCCGAGGTCATTACCAATGGGGCCCCGGCAATCGGAAACGCGGTTAAAGCGTTGGTTCTCACATTGGTCGACGTTCTGGTTGAATGTGTTCCGGCTATTGCTGACGGCGCTTTAGAGCTGGTTGCCGGTGTTCTCGCGGCTCTGGCGACTTATACACCGCAGATCGTTGACTCCATCATGCTGTTCCTGATCGAAATCATCGACGGCTTGGCGCGCAATCTTCCGACGCTGATCCAGTCGGTGGTCAATCTGTTGATGTCCTTCTTCTCTGGAATCGTATCTGCTTTGGGGAGCATCGACACCGATGCGCTTCTGAAGGGGATTGCCGGGATTGGACTTCTCAGCGGCATCATGGTGGCCCTTGGCGCTTTGGCCGGTCTGATCCCCTCTGCTATGGTGGGGGTGCTCGGCCTTGGCGTGGTAATGGCCGAACTCGCTGTTGTGCTGGCGGCCATTGGCGGCTTGGCTCAGATTCCGGGCCTTGATTGGCTGATCGGGGAAGGCGGTAAGCTGTTGCAGACCATCGGCAATGCTATTGGCGGATTCGTCGGAGGCATTGTCGGCGGATTTATGAGTGGCGTTTCCAGCTCCTTCCCGCAGATCGGTGCCGACCTCGGCGCATTTATGACCAATGTGCAGCCGTTTATCAACGGAGCAAAGAGTATCGATGCCTCCATGCTGGACGGTGTTAAAGCACTCACTGAGGCGATTCTGCTTATTACAGCTGCCGATTTGCTGGAGGGCCTGACTTCCTGGTTGACCGGAGGTTCTTCCCTATCCGACTTTGCCGAGCAGCTTGTCCCCTTCGGCGAGGCGATGGTACAGTTCTCCAACAGTATTACCGGGCTTGACGGTGATTTGGTCAGCACGGCGGCAATCGCTGGAAAAACCTTGGCGGAGATGGCCGCGACGCTGCCCAACAGTGGCGGCATTGTTGGTTTCTTTGCCGGGGAGAATGATATGGGCGAGTTTGGAAACCAGTTGGTTGGTTTCGGCGAGTCCATGATGAAGTTTGCGGCAAGCATCAAGGGGCTGGATACCGATGCTGTGACCAATGCAGCTACCGCGGGTAAGGCTATGGCAGAAATGGCGGCTACACTTCCGAACACAGGAGGGGCTGTTGCTTTCTTCACCGGCGACAATGATATGAGCGCCTTTGGCGATCAACTGGTGCCATTCGGTGAGGCAATCAAAGCCTACTCCGACGCTGTGACCGGGTTGGATGTGGACGCAGTGAAGAACTCTGCCATCGCCGGGCAGGCCATGTCCGAACTGGCAGCCACACTTCCGAACACGGGAGGGGTTGTTGCGTTCTTCGCTGGTGATAATGAGATGGCGACGTTCGGCGACCAGTTGGCCTCCTTCGGCGAGTCCATGAAGAATTATTCAAAATCGGTTAGTGGTCTGGATGGAGATGCTGTTGCTAACTCGGCTGTTGCCGGAAAAACTCTTGTGGAATTGGCAAACACCATCCCCAACACCGGAGGCTTGGTAGCCTTCTTTACCGGCGATAATGACCTGGAAACTTTCGGCGATCAGTTGGTGCCCTTCGGAGAGGCGATGAAGTCCTATTCCGACAGTGTGACCGGTATGGACAGCGAAGCAGTTACGGCCTCCGCTACGGCGGCGAAAGCTCTTGCAGAGCTGCAAAGTTCACTGCCTAATATTGGAGGCGTGGTGGACTTCTTTACCGGTGGAAACGATTTGGAGACCTTTGCAAATGGCCTGCTTCCCTTTGGAGAGGGCATGAAGGCTTATGCCGATGCTGTGACCGGAATGGATACGGGGGCGGTATCCGCCTCTGTGACTGCGGCTCAGGCGCTTGCTGCGCTCCAGGCATCTCTTCCCAGTGTGGGCGGGGTGATGGAGTTCTTCACCGGTGGGAATGACCTCGGCAAGTTTGCAGAGGGTATCGTGCCCTTCGGCCAAGCTATGAAATCTTATGGAGAGGCTGTGGCAGATATTAAGGCTGAGGCCATTACTGCCTCCGCCGTTGCCGCCCAGTCCTTGGCGCAGCTCCAGGCCGATTTGCCCAATGTTGGCGGCGTCATGGCTTTCTTCAATGGGAGCAATGACCTTGGTACTTTCGCGGCGGGTATCGTGCCCTTCGGCCAAGCTATGAAATCCTATGGCGATGCCGTGGCTGAAATTAACGCAAACTCTATTACTGCCTCTGCGGTGGCCGCTCAGTCGCTGGCAAAGCTGCAAGAGTCTCTCCCCCTGGTGGGCGGCGTCATGGCTTTCTTCAACGGAAGCAATGACTTGGCAACCTTTGCCGCCGGCATTATCCCCTTCGGCGCGGCGATGAAGTCTTACAGCGATGCTGTGGCTGACATCAATCCGACCGCAGTGGAGAGCTCTGCCTCCGCCGGGCAAGCCCTGGTGGAACTGGCGAACACGCTGCCCAATACCGGCGGATTGGTCTCCTTCTTCACAGGAGGAACCGATCTTGCCGCATTTGGAGATGACCTTACTGCCTTTGGAGCGGATCTGGCCGCCTATGCGGAGGCCGTCAAGGACGTGAAACCGGAAGCGGTGACGGCCTCGGCCAATGCTGCAAGCGCTCTGTCCAATCTGGCGACAGGTCTTCCCGACAGCAGTCTGTTTGACCAGTGGTTCGGCGGAGACCAGACTTTGGCCTCCTTCGGCGCGGATATCTCTAAGTTTGGCTCCTCTATGAAGGATTACTACAATGAGGTTTCCGGCATCGACATTGGCAAACTATCCGACGTCATTACCCAGGTCTGGGATTTGATCGACCTGGCGGAGGGCGTCAATGGCATCAATACCAGCGGTCTGACTAATTTCGCCGACAGTATGAAGAAGATGGGTGATACCGGGATCTCCGGGTTCACCGAGGCCTTCTACAACTGCGGCGACACCATTAACAGCGCCGTGGTCAGCATGTTGTCTTCAGTCAGCGGCTCCATCACATCAAACATTTCCGTGGCGAGTTCCGCCATGGAGACGCTCGTGGAGTCGATGGCAAACATTGTGGATACCAAAGTCATTGTGATTGAAGACGCGATCGAGGGGATGATGCGAAACATTGGAACCACGATCACCTCGTCCTCCAACACTGTGAAAACAGCGATGGGGACGGTGGTTACGGCGGCCGCGTCCAAAATCAACAGTATGAAACCCGAGTTCGAGACCGCTGGCGAGAATGCCGGTCAGGGTTTCGTCAATGGTATCCGGTCTAAGTTCAGTGCCTCCAGTTCCGCGGGTCGCAGCCTGGGTCTGGCCGCGCTCAACGCGGCGAAGAAGGCCCTGGACAGCCATTCTCCTTCCCGGGAGTTTATCTACCTGGGCGAGAACATCGGCGAGGGTCTGGCCATTGGCGTGAACAACAGCATCGTCCCGGCCGCCCAGGCGACCTCCAACATGATTGGGGAAGTTATCGATGTCAGCAACAAGGGTATCGACGCCTGGAAGGACTGGGTCGACGAGAAGACCTATTACGACGAGCTGAGCCTGAAAGATCAGCTGGCCGGATGGGAGAATCTTCAGAAGCAGTACAAAGCCGGTTCTGAGGAGCGCAAGGAGATCGACCGTGAGGTCTATCGACTTCAAAATGAACTGGTGGCGTCCACCTATCAGGCCTCCATCGACTGGATCGAGAAGGAGAAATACTACAACCGCCTGAGCACCGAGGAGGAATTGGCCGCCTATGAGCGGATGCAGTCCCGATACATGGAAGGCAGCGAAGAGCGGATGGAGATCGACCGGAAGGTCTACACCCTTCGTAACCAGCTTGTGGACGAGTCCTATCAGAACTCCATGGACTGGATCGAGAAGGAAAAGAACTACGGTCGAATGAGCCTTGCCGATGAACTGGCGGCCTATAAGCGCGTCCAGAGCCGGTATGCAGCCGGTACGGAAGAGCGCGAGGAGATGGACTTGAAGGTCTATCAGCTGGAGAAGGAGATCTATGAGGCTCAGCAGCAGTACATCGCCGATGTGCAGGAGGTTCAGGAATCCGCCAATCAGAAGCGCATTCAGCTGGAGCAGGAGTATGCCAACAAAGTCCAATCCATCAATGAGCAGCTGGAACGGGATATTCAGTCTCTGAATGACCAGTACCAGAACGCTGTGGAGTCCCGTACCAACAGCCTCTATCAGTCCTACGGCCTCTTTGACGAGGTGACGGAGAAGGAGGCGGTCAGCAGTGGCACGCTGATGAAGAATCTGGAGGGGCAGGTCCAGGAGTTTGGCGAGTGGCAGGATATTCTGGGTCAGCTCTCTGCAAGGGGCGTTGACTCGGAGTTGATTTCCGAGCTCCAGGAGATGGGACCCTCCGCTATCGAGGAGATCCGGGCGCTCAACTCCATGAGCGACGATGAACTGGAGAAGTACGTGTCTCTCTGGTCCATCAAGCATACTCAGGCCCGGGAACAGGCCGTCAGTGAGCTGGAAGGTATGCGCATCGAAACCCAGGAGCAAATCGCTCAGCTGCGCGTCGATGCCGAAGTGGAACTGGAGGAGTATCGGCTTACCTGGCAGGAAGAAATGGCTCAGTTGGAGGCAGATACCAGCAGTCAGCTGGCGTCGCTCCGTCAAGAGTTTGCGGAAAACGTGGGCCTGATCAAAAAGGACACCGAGGCCGAGATGAAGGAAATGACTGCGGTTGCCACAAAGATCCTGTCCGAAGCCGGATGGACCGAAACAGGTCAACAGATTCCCGCTGGTCTTGCGCAGGGCGTTGCCATGTCGAAATCCACTTTCCTGGACGAGTTGACCAATATGGCGCTCGCCGGTGTGGAGGCAGTCAAGAGCACACTGGAGATCAACTCTCCCTCCCGGGTTTTCCGGGAGCTGGGTAACTTCACGGGCCTCGGCTTTGTGAATGGTCTTGCGGATTATGCGGAGAAATCCTATGCCGCAGGCGCTAATATGGCGGATTATGCGACGGATGGGCTCTCCAACGCCATGTCCATTGTGGCAGACCTTCTCAATGGCGACATGGATACCCAGCCTACAATTCGTCCCGTACTTGACCTTTCTAATGTGATGCATGGTGCGGAGCAGCTCAACAGTCTATTCTATCCGCAGCGGACCATTGGACTTGCCGGACAGGCTAGTTTGGCATTTGCTGAATCTGGCAGAAATGGCGGAACGACGGTCAATGTGGACAACAATGACGTCGTGGAGGAACTCCGTGCTCTTCGCAGCGAAATGGCGGAGATGACGGAGCGAATGGAACGGATGCGGGTCGTGCTGGATACCGGCACTCTGGTCGGCGAGATGGCAGGACCCATGGACAATGCCCTTGGGCAGAGGGCGGCTCGAAGAGGAAGGGGGAACTAAGCTTTGTACCATTCGGTTACCTTTGGGGACAAAAACTCTTGGGACGACTGGCGGCTTGTCCCCGCCTCTCGGCCTCTATTCAATCCTCCCGCACAGAAGGTGACGACGCTGGATATACCCGGTGGGGATGGGGTGATCGACTTATCCCAGTCTCTCACCGGGTATCCGGTGTATCAGAACCGGACGGGTTCGATTGAGTTTATTGTGATGAACGACTTCAAACCCTGGCACATGGCCTATTCCGACATCATGGATCACCTGCACGGGCAAAAGTTACGTGCGGTGCTGGAGGATGACCCGGAGTATTTCTACGAAGGGCGGTTCACCGTCAATGCCTGGAAGTCGGAAAAGGACTGGTCGCGCATCACCATTGACTATGATGTGGGGCCCTACAAGTGGTCGCTCTTGTCTTCGACGGACGACTGGCTGTGGGACCCTTTCAACTTTCAAAATGGCGTGATTCGGCCTGCCCTGTTCAAGAACATCACCGTGACCACCGCTAAGAAGACTGTCAAGCTGGCCGCGGATCTGTTTGGAAGGGCTCCGGTCTGTCCGCAGTTCTTTGTGAGCAGCTCAGACAAGCGGGGTGTGCATATCCGGTTTGTCAACCCTACCCTGGGGCTGGACGAAACCAAGCTGCTCACCGACGGAACCATCCAGTTCCCGGAGTTTGTGTTCTTCGGCGACCAGGGGGCTACCCTGGAGCTGTGGTGTGACACCGGGACCGGAACGGTCTCCGTGGACTTCAGAGTAGGGAGGTTGTGACCGATGTATAGCATTTATGCAGATGGCGTGTGCATCTACAACGATGTGTTCTCGCTGGATGATATGAAGGTCGTGACCCCCAAGCTAACGCTGGAGGACAGCGCGGCCGGCTCCCTTGAAATGACGCTTCCTCACACCAACAAGGCTTACGATACTATTGTTCGTATGGTCACGGAGATCTCCGTGAAAAAGCATGGGGAAGAGATCTGGTCGGGGCGTGTCCTTTCGGAGAGCAAGGATTTCTGGAACAACCGGGTGCTCTACTGCGAGGGGGAGCTGGCTTACTTCAACGACTCGGTGCAGCCTCCGGCGGAGTATGCGGGAAAGTCTGTCCGGGAGTATCTGGAGCAGCTGATCTCCGTCCACAATGCTAAGGTCGGCGCCAACCGGCAGTTTATCATTGGCGCGGTGACAGTGGTGGATGAAAACTTCCCCACCTACTACACCAATTATGAGAAGACCATGGAACTGCTCAACGCCTTGGTGGAAACCTATGGTGGTCATCTCCGGGTTCGGAAGGTGGATGGAGTGCGCTATCTGGACTATTTGGAGGATTATCCCGACACTTGCAGTCAGGTTATTCAGTTCGGCTCCAACCTTATTGATTTTACCCGAAACTGGGATTCTTCCGAGTACGCCACGGCCATCGTACCCCTTGGCAATCGGCTGGACGAGAGCCCCATCGAGGCGCTGGACGCCTATTTGACGGTAGAGAGCGTGAACAACGGAAGTCTATATGTCCAGTTAGACGAGGCGGTCAAGAACTATGGCTGGATCGTCAAGACGGTTACCTGGGACGATGTAAGCGACCCGGCGGTTCTGCTGGAGAAGGCCAAGGAGTATTTGGCCGACCTTCAGTTTGACAATCTGGAGCTGGAGCTGAGTGCCCTGGACCTGCACTATCTGGATGTGAACACCGAGGCGGTCAAGCTGCTGGACGAGATCCGGGTCATCTCCCGTCCCCACGGTTTGGACCGCCTGTTTCCGGTGACCAAGCTGGAGATCCCATTGGACCATCCGGAGAACACCCAGTTCAAAATGGGGGATTCCGTACAGGTCAGTCTTACCAGCGTCAACAACCAGACCAACGCCGCGGTGCTGGAGAAGATCGACAATCTCCCCAAGGCCCATTCCATTCTCAAGGAGGCTCAGGAGAATGCCACCGAGATCATGAACATGGCCACTACGGGCTACATCACCATTACCCGGGATGAATATGGCTCAGACACTTTGTATATTTCCAATGTCCGGGACTACACCAAGGCCGACAAGCTCTGGAAGTGGAACATGAACGGTCTGGGCTACTCCAACGATGGAGGAAAGACCTATGGGCTGGCCATCACCATGGACGGCGCCATTGTGGCGGACTACATCACTGCCGGCGTGCTTAATGGTAATGTGCTCCGGGTGGGCGTCATCCGAGATTATAACTCCAATGTGATACTGGATTTGGACGCCGGAACGCTGACCATGAAAAAGGGCTCCATCGACATCGGAAATGGCAACTTCACCGTGGACGAGCAGGGCAATCTCTATGCCCGGCGGGGCACTTTTGCGGGTACTCTGTCCGGCGCCAATGGGACCTTTGGCGGTCAGCTGGTAGCGGCCACCGGAGACTTCAAAGGCGTGGTGCAGGCCGAGGACTTCCTGGACCGCTATGGCAACAGTATGATGAACGGAACCAAATTTGCCTCCGACTATCTGGACCTCTATGGTATTACCATTACCAATCGGAGTACCGGGGAGATTACCTTCGCGGTCAGCTCCACAGGCCGCATTACCATCAACGGCCAAATCAGCATGGGCGCTGGGAGTGTGATTGACTGGTCCAGTGTCAGCAATACGAATCTTGCCTACAATCCGGCTTACTCCATGGCCAACGACGCCTACAATTTGGCGGATGATGCAATGTGGGAGGCGGAGACGGCCTATGACCGGGCGGACCGGGCTTATAAGCTGGCCGATTCTATTGAGATGCCAAGCTATATTCGGTCTACTTATATTGGCCCTACGGAAATTCGTTCTCCTGTTATTCAGGGTGGGCAGTTCTATGGTGAGGAGTTCAACATCATCGCTGGAAGCGATTATGGAAGTTTTAATCTATATGGCCCATATGGGGACCGTCGATTTCACATGCTGACCATCGAGTATTACGAGGGCGATGCCCCCTATATTGACATTTACAGTCCTTGTGGAGGCTATATCACCATTGGCCGGAGAAACACCGGCGGTGTTGTGTATTTCGAGGGATATGTGGATTTTAGTGGAGCGACCGTCCAAGGTCTCGATTTAGGAACAGGAGAATGACATGCCATGAAGAAAACATTGAAAAACTCAGAGGTGTTTGAGCGGCTCCATTCGCTCAAGCCCTTGCTTTCCCGACGGGATAAGATTGGCTACATCGCCGCTCGGAACTACCGCTTTCTCTCCAACTCCCTTGTGGAGTACGAGGCTATTCGCCGGAGCCTGATTGAGAAGTATGGCGAAGAGGGTAAGGACGAGCATGGGGCGCCGAACTATGTCCTCAAAATGGATTCGCCCAACTTCAAGCAGTTTTGCGACGAGCTGGCTCCCTTCAATGAGATGGAGCATGAGGTGGATCTGATGACGGCGAAGTACGATGATGCCGCAGGGAACCTGTCCGGAGAGGAAATTTTGGCCATCGACTGGATGCTGGAAGATTAGGAAGGGGTGAGTTGATTTGGCCGATATCAGCAGTTATCTAAAGAAAATCCTGGAGGCGATTTATGGCGAGGAGGTGCGTGGTTCCATCCACGACGCCCTGGCCGCCATGAATCAGGAGTCCTCCAGCGCCATGGAGTTTGCGGCTACGGCCAAGGACTCTGCCGCCGCCTCTGCCGAGAAAGCCAAGACGGAGGCGGACACCGCTACCAAAAAAGCATCTGAGGCTTTGGATTCCGCTGGGAAAGCCGCGCTTTCTGAGACCGCTGCAAAGGCATCTGAAAACCTGGCAAAGCAGTATTCCGATGACGCCATCGGCGCGGCAAACCGGGCCAAGGAGTCGGAGACCAATGCCGCCAACTCGGAGGCGGTCGCCCTCAAGGAGTCCCGCGAGGCGGAGGACGCCAAGAATGCCGCCGCACTCAGCGCAGCCGAGGCCAAGGCCGCCGAGGAACGGGTCAAGACCGTCAAGACTGAGGTAGAGACCCTGGGCGCTCAGGCCACGGCGGATGCTAAGACGGCTCAGGCTGCTAAGGAGGCTGCCGAAACTGCCCGGGACGCCGCTAAGCTCAGCGAGACCAATGCTAAGAACTCAGAAACCTCTGCTTTGGAGTCCAAGGCTGCCGCTGAGACGGCGAAGAACGAGGCTCTTTCCGCCAAGGAGAGCGCTGAGGACGATGCCCTGGCCGCTGTTCAGGCTAAAGAAGATGCTGAGAGTGCCAAGACTGCCGCGGAACAGGCAAAGACCGCCGCAGAGGAGAGCGCCTCCGACGCCGCAGACAGCGCCGTCAAAGCGGAACAGTACAGTGGAAAGCCGCCCAAGCCTCAAAATGGAACTTGGTGGATTTGGAACGCCGACACCGGCGAGTATTACGACAGCCACATCAGCTGCGAGCTGCCGGGGCCCACTGGTGTCGGCATTGACGATATCCAGCTGACAAGCGGCGACCACTCTCCAGGCACCACGGATATTTACACCGTGCTGCTGACAGACGGGTCCTCCTACAACATCTCGGTCTACAATGGCCTGAATGGTACTGGCGCCGGCGATGTGCTGGGGATCTCCTTTGATTTGGTCATTCCGGCGTCCGGATGGAAAGACGGGAGCATCACCATAGCTGACAGCAGGCTCCTGGCCCTTGCGACCCACAAATACTTTCTCAGCGCAGATGAAGTCTGTAAGGAGGAGTTCATCGACTGCAATGTGCAGCCGAAGGACATCACCGCGACAGGCTTTATTACTTTTACCAATGAGAGCGACCCCGCCATGGATTTGACGGTCAATCTCATTCGATTTGAGCTGTCCGGGAACGGGGCTATTCAGTGAGGAGGTGTAACCTATGGAAATTGCAGTGAAAGAAACCTACGCCCACATGCTCAAGGACGAAAGCCTGGTGCAGAACTCTGAAAAGATCTACATTGTGGAATTCATCTTTGACCAGAGCTGGGATAGGTACACCAAGACAGCCGTTTTTAAGGCTGGAAGCGTGGAACTTTCCGTACCGCTGACCGACGATCGCTGTATCATTCCTGCCGAGTGTCTGAAACAGGCGGGAGTCAATCTTCATGTCGGTGTGAACGGCGTGAACGGTGAGGAGCAGAAGGACACCATTTGGTGCCTGACCAGCCGCATCATGTATGCCGTCGATGCGACCCAGCTGATTCCGCCTGCCTATTCTGGAGGAGATATCCGAGCCCAGATTTTGGAGGTTATCCGAGAGAATACGGCCACGGACGAGGAAGTCGACCAGGCGCTGGACGAGGCATTTGGAACCGATTGGACGCCGCCTGATAATCCCGATGACCCGGAGGACCCGGATAATACCGCCACCGACGAAGAGGTGGAGGACATTCTCGATGCTGTTTTCGGCGAAGAGCCGTAAACAAATATTTTTAAGGGGGGACATATTTATGTCTAAGCACACCACTCTTGACCAGCTGAAAATGCTGGCCCAGCGCACCAAGGCTGAGATCGACCAGGTCGAATCCAAGTCTCTGGTGGGCATCAAGGTCAACGGCACAGCGCTGTCCATCGCCGACAAGATGGTGGACATCCTGATCGCCACCGGCACTGCTAACGGCACTGTTGCCGTCAACGGTGTTGATGTGGCGGTGAAGGGGCTTGCCGCTCTGGCCTACAAGGCTCAGGTGTCCGAGGCTGATCTGGACACCGCTCTGAAGGTGGTTCTGGACGCCAAGGCCTCCGGCGCTGATCTGGCTACCCTGATCGGCACCGACACCGGAAAGAGCGCCCGTACCATCGCCAATGAGGAGCTGGCCGCGCAGCTGATTCCTGAGAGCGCCAAGGATTCCCTGGACACCCTGACCGAGATCGCCCAGTGGATTCAGGATCACCCCGATGACGCCTCTGCGATGAACTCCGCCATCAGCAAGCTCCAGGCCATTGCCGCAGGCATCGGCGGTGAGAGCGACACCTATGCCACTGTGATTGCCGCCATTGACGGCAAGATTGCGGCGGCCCTGACGGACCTCTCCGAGGGCGCCACCAAGGTCGAGGCCTCCGAGACCAACGGCAACATCAAGATCGACGGTGTGGAGACTCCTGTCTACACTCACCCCACCACCACTGCTGTTGGCGCCGGCTTTAAGAAGGTCGGTAACGATGACAAGGGTCATGTGGTGCTGGGCGCCGATGTGACCAAGCAGGACATTGTGGCTCTGGGTATTCCTGCTCAGGACACCACCTACTCTAATGTGGTAGCTGGCGGCGCCTCCGGCCTGATGTCCGGCGCGGACAAGACCAAGCTGGATGGCATCGAGGTCGCCACCGATCCCGAAGTGAAGAGTATGCTGGACGAGGTCTTTGGGGCCTCTGATGAAGAGACTACCTAAGAAAGCCTGAGAAGGGGGATGGGGATGTCCTGTCCCCCTTCTACTTTTTCCCGAAAGGAGCTCTCATATGGCAGAGAAAAAACTCACCACCATGGAGCAGCTGCGGGCACTGGCAGAAAAGGGGAAACTCGACACCTTAACCCGCATTGACGCGCTTTTGGAGGTCATCACCCCTCTGCTGGAAAGCGCGCAGCATACCGGTATCACCGTTACTCTGCCGGCCGAGAACTGGAGCGGCAGAGCTCAGACTGTGCAGGACGAGTCCCTCTTAGCCAACAGCAAGTATTGGTACATTGTATGTGCTGATGCGGACTGCTTTATGGCGGCAAGCGAAACCGGCGTAAAAGCCGATAATATCACGGTTGACGGTCAGATCACATTCCACTGCGAGGTGACTCCGGTGGAGGATCTGACTCTTTATATTTTGCGACTGGAGGTCGAGCAGAACAATGAGTAACGCTAACGTTGGCAAGGTTTTCAACATGACCGGCGGCAACGGGGGCGGCGGTACTCTGAAACTGGAGACCCTTACCATCACCAAACAGCCCAACAAGACGGTCTACAAATCCGGAGAGTCCTTTGACCCCACGGGCATGATCGTTACCGCAGGCTATGGGTACGGGCTCACTTCGGATGTGACCGGCTATTCCGTGTCGCCTCAGATTCTGACAGACGGCGTGACAGAGGTCACCATTACCTACACCGAGGGGCGCGTCACCAAGACGGCAATGGTCTCGGTTACGGTGGAGAAGGTGCTGGTGTCTATCGCCGTTACCACCAATCCCTCCAAGATGGCGTACAGCTATCTGGAGACATTTAACCCGGCCGGCATGGTGGTCACCGCGGAGTATTCGGACGGTTCCTCTGAGGCCGTCTCCGGGTACACTTATCCCGAGACCGCCTTTTCCACGCTGGGGCAGCAGGCGGTGGAGATTGCGTATGCCTATGAGGGCGTGACCAAGACCGCAAGCCTGAATGTGACCGTCAATCCCATCGAGGTGGCCGTCCCCGTTCAAAATGGACTGCCCGTCTATGACGGAACTGCCAAGACACCCTCCTGGACCGGCTATGACTCAGTGAAGATGTCCATGTCCGGGGAGACCAACGGCGTCAATGCGGGAACCTATAAGGTCAAGTTCGTCCTGAATTATGGCTATGTGTTCCCCGGCGACGCATCGGAGGCCGAGGTTGAGTGGACTATCGACCGGGCGACTATTGCCTCTTTGCCCTCTCAGAGCAATGTGCTGGCGGCCAACGGTACGCCTCAGACCCCGACCTGGGATGGCTATGATGTCACCCAGCTGACCATCGGCGGGGACCGGTTCGGTACAGACGCCGGCAACTATACGGCCACCTTTACCCCCACGGCCAACTACAAGTGGTGGGATGGCTCCACAGAGGCCAAGGAGGTCACCTGGACCATTACCAGTGTCATCGTGTCTATTCCGGTGCAGTCGGGTTCTCTCACTTATACGGGAGCGCCCCAGACGCCGGAGTGGGACAACTTTGATCAGGAGAATTCCTCGGTGTCGGTGACGCCCCAGACCAATGCGGGCACCCACTCTGCTACCTTCACCCTGTTGACTGGTATGTGGTCGGACGGCACCACCGGGAAGAAGACAGTAAACTGGACCATCGGCCGGGCGTCTATTCCTGCTGTTCCGCAGCAGAGCGGTTCGCTGAAGTATGACGGAAACCCCAAGACCCCGTCCTGGGATACCAATTACGACAGCAACAAGATGACCGTTTCGGTGGAGGCGCAGATCAACGCTGGAACCGGCTACACCGCGTCCTTTACGCCGGACTCCAACCACCAGTGGTGGGACGGCTCTGTGGGCGCCAAGACCGCAACCTGGACTATCGGCAAGGGCGACCAGGTGGTGTCTGTTAGCCCGCAAAGCGTAACGCTGAACACCAGCACCCGGAGCGCAAAGTTTACGGTGACTCGAAAGGGAGATGGTGTCATTTCAGCTACTTCTGGCACCCCCAGTGTCGCTACCATCGGCGGGATCAACCAGCAAACTGGCGAAGTGACGGTGAACAGTGTCAACGATACCACAGGCACGGCGGTCATCACGGTAAAGGTGGCCGCAGGAACCAACTATCTGGCCGGAGCCGATAAAGAGGTGCAGGTCAACGCCCAGTTCGTGACCATCTACGGCGTAGAGTGGGACTGGACCTCCGGCGGCTCTACCAAGGGCACCCGCACGGACGGTGCGGCCGGGTTCAGCGACCCCAATCCGGCGGTGAACAACGGTTCCGGCTCCTCTCCCTTCGACAACCTGTACCCGTGGAAGGACATGACCAAGGTGACCCGGACGGGCGGCGTGATGGTCAAGGAACCCAAGTATTGGTTCAAGTGGACCAAGACGGGAAAGAAGCTGAAACTCCAGATTGCGGACGGCCCTGTTGAGGGGTTCCATGTGGACCCGGTGAATATGGACCGGGGGGACGGCCTGGGAGAACTGGACTACTCCTTCATTGGCCGCTACCACTGTGCAAGCGGCACCTATAAGTCGGAGACCAACAAGGCTCAGCAGACGAATATTACCCGAAGCACAGCCCGCAGCAATATCCACAATCTCGGTGCGAATATCTGGCAGATGGACTTTGCTCAGATGTGGTATGTGGGGATGCTGTTCCTGGTGGAGTTTGCCGACTGGAACGGTCAGACCGCAATCGGCTATGGCTGTTCTCAGAGTAGCTCCAAGCAGAACAATGGCCGGACGGACTCCATGCAGTACCACACGGGCACCACGGCGGCCAACCGAACGACCTACGGCTTTACCCAGTACCGAAACATTGAGGGCTGGTGGGATAACGTCTTTGACTGGATGGACGGCTGCTATTATACCAGCAGCGGCCTGAATGTCATTCTCAATCCCGCCAAGTTCAGCGACAACGCCAACGGCACGCTGATTGGTTCCATGCCTTCGAGCGGTTATCCGTCCGACTTGGCAATCCCGACACAAAGCGGATTTGAATGGGCGCTCCGTCCGGCTGCGACAAGCGGTAGTCAAACTACTTATGTCCCGGATAGCTGGTATTTCGGCGGTAGTCGCCCGTGCCTGTACCATGGCGGTAGCTATAACCAGGACCTGTATTATGGGCCGTTCTACGTCTACTGCGACAGCACGTCGAACCAGTACTCGTACATCGGCTGTCGCCTCCAGGAACGCCCGCCGAAGGCGGCGTGACTACTCCCCTGTGGAGGAGGGGGTTTGGGGTGAGGGGCCCGCAGGCCCTTCCCCCAAGCTCTGCCTTATCAAAATTCAAAATGGAGTGTAAACACTCTGATAAACCGCTTTTCCTTTGGTAAAGGGAAAGCGCGGGGTCAACTTTGCAGCAGACGATGTCCCGGATAACTGGAATTTCAACGGTAGTAACCCGTGCCTGCACCATGGCGGTAACTATAACCAGAACCTGAATTATGGGCCGTTCTACGTCAACTACAACAGCACGTCGAACCAGAACTCGAACATCGGCTGTCGCATCCTTGCTAAGCCATAGGCTAACCCTCCATTTGGTAGTCAGGGTTCCTCACCCTTTCTATTACGCATCGTTGACCGCGCAGCACTTGCTGAAGATAAGCCGTCAGGACACAGCTTAGTACACTTCGGGTCAAGTCTCGCCTTGGAACCACCCGCGGCGATGGAACAGTTGTGAGGCTACAAGGAGGAAAAATATCCCTGATGAAACGAGTTAGAATTTACCAACAAATCATCTCCGATGAAAACCTGCGCCTGGCTATCCAGGAAGTCAATCGCGGTCACCGGAGAAACGGCGACCACAGCTTGAACAAGAAAGTCCTGGAAATCGAGGCGCATGTGGATGAATATGTGGTGAAACTCCGCAAGTTCATTGAGGACCTGGTGACCGGGGACGAGCACATGCACAAACCACTGCAACGGCGGAAGTGGGACCGAAACGCGGACAGCGGCAAGGGGAAATGGCGAGAGATCAACGAACCGCTGCTTTGGCCGGACCAGTATGTCCACCATGCGGTGGTGCAGCCCATGATTCCGCATATCAAGCGGAGCATGGACAAGTATTGCATTGCAAGCGTACCCGGGCGTGGAAACTCCTACGGGGTAAAGGCGCTGAAAAACTGGATGAAGAATGACCCGGTGGGCACCCAATACTGCTTAGAGTGTGATATTCACCACTGTTTTGTAGAGGTGGACCCGCCCTATGTCATCAATGCACTGAGCCGGCTGTTCAAAGACCAGAAGACCCTTTGGCTCTGCGATGCCCTGATGGAATACGGCGTGCTGATTGGCGCATTCTTCTCCTCCTGGTTCCTGCATCTGCTGCTCCAACCTCTGGACCTGATGGTTCATCAAAAGCAATATGGCGTGAGCCACTACCTGCGGCAGATGGACAACTTCACCATCTTCGGCTCCAATAAGCGTAAACTCCGCAAGCTGCTGGAGGACATCAAGGCTTGGCTGGGCGAGATCGGCATGAAGCTGAAGGATAACTGGCAGATCTTCCGGGTGGGCTTTACGCCGAGAGTAGCAAAGGCTCACGAAGGGTTATCGGAGAAGAAACAGCGGCACCGCAGGCCGAGGATTCCGTCTGCGTTGGGCTACCGTTTCGGGCATGGATATACAATCCTCCGAAAGCACAACCTGTTCCGACTCAAACAGGCGCTGCACATTTATTACCATCGAAGGGACCACAACCGGGTCATCTCATTCAAGAGGGCCTCCGGGCTTATCTCCCGATTGGGTCAACTTCGTAAATGCAATAGTCAACGGATATTAAAGCGGTATTACCAACCGAAGACAATGTTCGATCTGAAGAAAGTCGTCAGAAGAGAATGTCGGCGACTTCAGAAATTATATCCGCCTTATCAGGCGGCATGAAAGGAGTGGCACTATGAAAGTTCAGGGGATGGTCAATCCGGGCAGTTTTACGGTAGAGCAGATCCCGGGGACCAAGCGGAGCCTTGTGCGGCTCTTCCAGAATGTGACGCCCGTTGAGACGGAGGAGTTCACTGGATTCGAGTATGACGAATACCATGTGGAGGTCGAAACCTGGGACGGCATCGTCAAGAACGTGCAGGACAACTATGACGAGTTCCTGCAAAAAGGCAAGGACAACGAGGTTGACCGGAGCAACAGCGCGCTGTATCAGGCGCAGGTGGACACTGACGCCATGAATGTGGACCAGGAATTTCGTCTGACCCTGCTGGAGCTGGGACTGACGGATCTGGATATTTAAGACAAGGGAGGATCTTATCATGTTGTATCGGACTTTGAAGCGGATGATCGAGCGAGGCCAGACTGCCGGACTGGAGGAGAAGATTGATATTTTCTTCGCTGTGGGCAAGGTCACGGAGAGCGAATACCAGGAGCTGATCGGGATGCTGAATGCCGGCGGTACTACCGTCTGATTCCATCCGATTTATCCTTAGTGACAAAGGGGAAATCTAATGGATGAATTTCTGGAAGTTTTCGGAGACTTGAAAGTGGCCACAGTCATCACGGTGCTTGTGGCCATTTTCTTTATCTGGAAACTGTATAAAACGGCCCGTAAACAGCTGATCGAGAAGTACAAGAAGGAAGAAGCCAAAGAAAAGCAAGTGCAGGAGATCATCGACCAGGCGGCCAATTACCCCAAATGGCACCAGCAGAGTCTTGATATTCAGCAGAAGTTCTCTGATGCGATTGCAGCGATTGAGGCGTCCCAGAACAATAATCTGGAGCTCTTGAATCATCTCGGACGAATGCTTGCGGAAAACGAGGCCACCACCTGCCGGTATCGGATCTTGCGGTTCAATGACGAGATCCTGCACGACCAAAGGCACACCAAGGAGCACTTCGATCAAATTCTGGATGATGTGACCCGGTACGAAAAGTTCTGTAAGGATCACCCGGAATATGAGAACAACAAAGCCATTTTGGCCATCGAGAACATCAAGCGTGTCTACAAGAAATGCACGGATGAAGGCACTTTCTTGTGATGGGCAGAGATGCTGTTGTATTGTGCCCTTTGGTGAGCATTTGGCTTGGTCCATAAGCAGTCGTAAAGAGCGGAAAAAGGTGTAGGAGAGTCGGTTATTTCTTGACTACTCCTACACCTTGACCGTTTGAGCCTTGGAATTGCTGGGTTTTGAGTTTTCGTAATAGAAACTTATTACGATATTATCCGCTTTTAAGTGCGTCTAATCGCTGTTATTTCAATGGTTTTCAGAGCGGTTAGAAGTGGATAAAAGTGTGGAAATGTAGATAACTCATACATTGTTTCTATATTACTTCTATACCTGCATTTCTACATTCAAGCCCAGGCACCAAAATATAGGAATATGAGTGTAGGAATGTCATTTGAGAGGGAATAGTATTTAGTCGGAAAGGAACCGCCCCTGGCTGCGAATAACAGTCAAGGGCGGCTTTGTGTTGTCTTTGGTTAATGATTTGATTGCGTAGTCACGGCAAATTGTCGCGGAATCAGCAATACGCCAAGTCTCAGCGGGGTGAGCATATCCGCACAAATGATTGCCAAGACTTCCCCTTTCCGACTAAATAGTGTTCCCTCGAAAGGGCGCATTTGCTGCATCCCCTATTTTATTTTCTCGATTTCCTCCCGGAGCCAGGCGAACTCCCGACGGGTGTAGACCTTCTCTGTGATGTCGGAAATCTTGTGGCCCACCATATATTTGATGGCGTACTCGTCCACCCCATAGCGCTTGGCCTTGGTGACAAAGTGAGTACGGCCGTCATGTGGGCGGTGATTGGGGTTCAATTTCAACTCGTCCCGGATACGCTCGAAGGCTTTCTGATACCGGGCATAGGTCAGCTTGATGTTCTTCTTGTTGCGGTTATTAGGGTCTGTCCAGTTGAGTAGATAGGGACTTCCAAGGGCCTCCGCCTCCTGATATTTTCGGAGCACCAGGTCTTGAATGCGGGAGTGGATGGGGACGACACGGTTCTCTCCGGCGTCCGTCTTCATGCCACCCCGGAAGGTCCAGTTTTCCAAGTCCACATCTTTCAGTTCCAGTAAACCAAGCTCCTGCGGGCGCCAACCGGAGTAACACTGGATCAGCAGGATGTCGATGCCTTGCTTGTTACTGATATTTGCCCAAAGCAAGTCCATCTCTTCATCGGTAAAAGCGATATGCTCCTTTTTCACTGACTGGATCTCTTTGACCGTCTCCTCGGTGAGATTGAAGGTACGGGAGTAATTCCGGTCTACCAATTCGTACTCCAAAGCGTAGTCCAGCATCATGTTGAACAAGGACTTGATTTGATTCTTCATGGTGGCGCTGGGGTGCTGCTCCTTGCCGCGGATGACAGCCACTCCCTCCTCCATGCAGCCCTTCACATGGCGGGCTCGGATGTCCATGACCCGCATCTTATAGACGCCGGAACAGTAGGCCCAGGCCGAGGTGGCGGACTTGGTACTCTTCACCGTCTTCTCGTATTCCGGGAGCCATTTGTCGTAAAGCTCCTGCATGGTGATGGACGGCTCCAGATCGTAGGGGTTCTTGTTATATTCCACCAGGGCGGCATAGGCATCGTTATAGGTGGCGAAGTAGGACTCCGGTTTGAGGGGTTTGCAGATGGGTTTTCCCTCTGGTGTCTTCCCCACTGTCACCATTGCCCGAAATGGGTTCCTTAAATTACGATTTTTGATCTCGCTGATCTGACCAAAGCCGTTCGGCAACCGCCGGCGCTTGTTGGATTTGCGAGGTCTTTTTTGCTTTTCAGAGGGTTTCAGCGGGTAGCCACAATGGGGACAGGCATTTGCCTTATCGCTCACTGGTAGCTCACACTCTGGGCACTGGGTCAGCATGGCGGTTCCTCCATTTCAGGCTTGTCGGGTTCATCTTCGTCGTTCAACGCTGTTTTTAATTTTTCTTTGAGTTCCTTATCTCGAAGCTCTCTGTGGGTTTTGATGCGCGCTGATATTTTGCGGGCAGCAAAGGTTCCGCCCGCGCCGATAGCCGCGCCTATAAGAAGGCCAACGCTGACCTGCCTGGGGAGTGCCTCCCGTGCGCCAACATTCTTTATGTCTTTTATCAGCGCAGATAAGTCTCCGCCCCTTTTCTGCAACATGAGTCGGGCCTTATTATAGTCGCCTAAATTTTCGATTCTTCCACTCATGGCAATTCTCCTTCCGCTGAAATTTCTGGCTCCTTTATGAAAGGGGTTGTTTCAATGAAACGTAGTAAACTGATATCGGTGTATATGGATGAAATCAATCATATTGCCGAGGAACATGGAGAGGCTTTGATGGCGCTGTATTCGGATGCGTTCCGTGAAGGGATGAAAACCGGAAGGCGTAATACACTTCTCTTTGTAGGCCTCGGCATTGTGGCTGCATCAATCGGGTCATGCATCACATGGTTTACTTATCAGGAACACAAAGAGAAACAGACCTAAAGCGGAATCGGAGTCGCCAATACAGCGGCTCCTTTTCTTTTTCCCCCTTGCACCGCCCGTCCTAATCATATATTATAGTGTATGAATTGTCAAGTATATTCCTACACAATATTTTTTGATTTAGATTAGAGGGCGGCCTATGGTGATGCAGGACCAAACCACCTGCCCAAAGTGCGGCGGGGAACTGAAATACTATGACAGCGTGCCAAGGATTGTACGGACGAAGGGGCGGGAGACAACCAGAGTACCCATGCGTCGATTTCGGTGCGCCCACTGCGGGGCAGTTCATCGAGAGCTGCCAGAACTTCTGTTCCCCTACAAGCAATATGAGGCGGAGGTCATCATTGGTGTGCTGGAAGGGCTGATTACCTGTGAAACACTGGGATTTGAGGACTTCCCCTGTGAGATGACTATGCTGCGGTGGCTTTCGCAGAAAGCACAGCTCCTTTTATGGAGGTATCCATAAGCGAAAGGAGTTTTGTAACCATGAAATTGATACCTGTTGACGCAATACCGAAGGTGAGCGGTTATCACAAGCTGCAAGAGCTGATTGAGGAATTTGTAAACGGCGACGCTAAGATCGTGAAGGTCGATTTTACTGAAGACGACTACAAGTCCCCAGCAGTCTGCCGGTCTTGTTTGGCCGCCGCCATCAAGCGGTCAAAGCGTTCGGTCAAGGTATGGAGGCGTGGAAACGAAGTGTTTCTGAGTAAGGATATTTGACAAGGGATTGAGCCGCCTTTACAGCGGCTCTTTCTTTTATTCCAACCATTGTTTTTCTAACTTAGGATAGCCCAGTCTAATCTAAGTTAGAAAGCGAAGGCCTGAGGTTATCCGCGGATTTTGCAAATTCCTTTATGGAGAAGAAGATGGATAGATGCTGGTGGAAATCCAGCGGTGAGACACGAAGGCGTGCCGCCAAGTAATAACTTAATCAAAGATGGCACCCACCGGGCAACGGTTTTCGTTGGGCCGACCCTGAAGTCATCACCTTCTCTTTTATTTTTCGCAAGTCCAGCAGAGTCCTTTATGGAGGTGATGGTTATGAATACCAGGAAAATTCTGAGCACGATCGGAACGTTCGCGATTGTAGGCGCGGTATCAACAGCGGGCGCTGCTCTGTGGACGAATGTTCTGGACAGGAAATTTCAGATGGTCAAAATCAAACTGGCACATCCGAAGTCAGACAAAATTATATTCGTCGACTTCAAGAAAGCAAAGAGGGATCTGGGCCGCTAACACAGCGGCTCTTCCCTTTCCGCACGAACAACATTGCCTATTATGGAGACCAAAAACTTTAGAGAGGTGACCAGTATGAACAAGCAGAAATGGACCGAGAAACCTATCACCTGGGGCGGATACCTCAAATTCTGCGGCGTATTTACGGTAATCAGCACAATCATTAGTGCTGTCTACTGCATCGCCCTGTTTGAACCGGCCTGGTGGATCGGGTTTCGGAAGACAGTGTCGAAGCTGTTCAATGGTTGGGCTCGTCGAAGAAGCCGTTTCTAAGAGAAAAGGGGTCGCTTTCCGGCGGCCTCTTTCTTTTTATTTCCACCTCGGTATGTCCCTTGGAGTGCTCTGAGGAAACGAATGGTCTATGAGGATAAATCC
>ENA-OYVX01000170-OYVX01000170.1-human-gut-metagenome-genome-assembly--contig:-NODE-170-length-44632-cov-6.638154_pt1 | contig 44632 bp, 77 predicted proteins | sample MGYA00244159_ERZ653375 | MGnify/ENA primary metagenome ERZ653375 (study PRJEB26926, sample SAMN06164942) | human gut metagenome | biome: ENVO:00009003; feature: ENVO:2100002; material: ENVO:00002003... | reverse complement strand
AAGACGCCATTCAGCAGTAAGTTCATCTATAGCCCCGAAAGGGGCTTTCTTATAGTATGCTATTAACTTTAGCGCCACAGGGTTTATCTATGAGCTTACTTACATCTCTAATCAGCCATCAGATATGGCTGCAACGCGCCGCATCCGGTGAAGTGAAAGACCTCGCACCGTTCATCAAGGAAATGCGTGACGAAATCAAACGGCAGGTGCTGTTATTTGGTGACGACGGGCGAAGCACCGCGCGACTGAATAAATTGTTACGCGACCTCGAAGACGCACTGGCGGGTATTACGGGTGACTGGCAAACAAAGCTGACAGAAGACCTTAAGGAACTGGCGGCGTATGAGGCGGAGTGGAACGTAAAGACACTGACCGCCAACGTAAACGCGGAATTTGTCACACCTACTGCCGAACAGGTGTGGTCCGCTGCCGAGTTTCAACCCTTATCATTAAGCGACAAGCCTGTTGATTTCACTAAGCTGATGTCGGGATGGGGTGAAACCGAAGTAGCACGTCTCGTAACCGGCGTTAAGATGGGCTTTGTACAAGGCCAGACAACACGGCAGATTGTTAAGAATGTCGTAGGCGCTGGTGGGCTGACGGACATCTCTGAGCGTAACTCGGCTACCGTAATTCGCACCGCGCTGTCTCACGTATCCAACGAAGCGCGTAACGAGACGTACCGCCAGAACGACGACATCATCGAGAAGTACGAGTGGGTGTCGACGCTGGACAGCCGTACCAGCACGATTTGCAGAGCCAGAGACGGAATGACGTGGGAAATTGGTAAAGGGCCAATGCCCCCCGCCCATCCGAATTGCCGGTCGTGCACGGCTCCGGTAATCAGTTCAGAGTTCGACTTCCTGGATAAAGGCGCAAAACGCGCGGCTAAGGGCGCAGATGGCGGTACTCAGGTAAGCGCGGACACCACCTATTACGAGTTCCTGAAACAACAACCGGCGTGGTTTCAGGATGAAGCGCTTGGTCCTGTTCGCGGTAAGATTTTCCGTAACAGCGGTATATCGCCGGAAGAGTTTCGCGTAATATCTGTAGATGGTTTCGGGAATCCGCTTACGCTTAAGCAGATGGCGGAACTCGATAAACGTGTTGCTGATTATCTGAAAGGGGAATAATGATGGGCTTTTTCAAAGTAACTGATGTACCGTCACGCCGCGTAGTCCAGTACGCCCGCGTGTCTGGCTCCGGTGAGAACGTGGTATTTATTGAAGATGAAAGTGTACTCGGTATACCGGTAGATGATATGCCGTTTGCTGATAAAACCGGTATTGCACTACCTGCGGCGGGCATGCTTTATGAAATTCCGTATCTGGCGGACGCGGGAGACGTGTATTTCTCTGTGCAACCGAAAGACACCGAACTGGCGGATGGCAGTGCAACTATCACCGTCGAAGTTAAGGCCGGTAAAGCACCATACGCGCTGACCTGGTACAAAGACGGGAAGGAAGTAGTAAACGCACCCGAAGAGGCTTTGTCTCTGATGGTTAATGCGGTAGGTGAATACTTCGTTAAAGTCACCGATGCCGGTGGAGTGGAGGCTGTGAGTAAAGCGGCGAAGGTCACTAAGCCAGAATGATAAGAGGCCCCGAAAGGGGCTTTTTTAATGTCTGTTATTATTCCAGTTATTCCGCTCAATTGTAAATGTTGGAATAAACTATTCGAATAGTTGACTTTTCACTAAAAATATGATAAGCTCCACCTGAGCTTGTGAAGTATGAACAAGCGACCGCGGCGCGGGCAGGTAACGGAGCGGGACGTAAGTCCTGAGTGTAGTTACGCTGACGCGTTCGGAAGGGCCATATTCTATTGCTTGTGTAAAAAGTAACTGGTTTACTGAGATTACGCCGTTTCTATGTTTAAATGATAAGGACTAGCGCCCCGCTTTAAGGCGGGGCTTTACTTATCAAGAAAGGGGAAACATGAATCTTAAAGCAACTGTCGTAGCGGGGGCATGTTTCATCGTCCTGGCTTACGCACATGGCATCTACCAGTACCACAGCGGCTGGAACGAAGGCCGGGCGAATCTCATTTCGCAGCAACAGCAGAAAGCACAGGCTGAGTTAGTGAAGAAAACACAACGGCAGCAGCAGGACGAATCAAAGGCCGCAGCCGCTGACAACGAAGGCAAGACGAAATCAGAGGTGATTACCCGTGAAGTCGTTAAGTACATTAAAACGCCTGGTCGCAGCGTGTGCACTTTTGACACTGAGCGCGTGCAACTCAAGTCCCGCGCCGTCACCAACGCCAATTCCATCCCCGGATACGACAATGATGCAGCCGCCGTGCAAACTGGCCGCGCCAAGTAGCGATGCCGACGAGGATTTGGCTATCGACGTCCAGAACGCCGAATGTGTACGGCAACTGAGGCTGAAAGTGTTCATGTTGCAGGATTACGTGAGGAATATTCTGGAATAGTTGCCTTGCATGTTGGAATAATTTATTCTTGACATGTAAATCCGGGCGGCCCGGGTTCCAACGTCCAGGGGACATACTGACTATGAATCGTTTTTTACGTTATCCGTTCCAGGAAGAAGCTGGGGCAGAAGATAAAGCCGGTGGTGGAGACGCGCCGAAAATGTTCACCGCTGAAGAAGTTCAGGCGCTGATTGAGAAAGAAGTCGCCGGGCTTAAGGCCAATCAGGAAGCGTTGCTGGCGGAGAAGAAAGAAGCCGCCCGTAAAGCAAAAGAGGCCGAAGAAGAACGTCAGCGCGCACACCAGGAGGCGTTAAAAGCCGCTGGTAAGATGGACGAGTTCGAAAAGACGATTCGTAGCCAGTATGACCCGGTGTTAGCCGAGAAAGATGGTCGCATCTCCAAAATGGCAGAGCGCATCCTCGGTAGCGAACGTAAAGCGGTGCTAGGCTCTTTCGCGGGTGACTTTATTACCCCGGAAGCAGTGGACATTCTTGCACCGTTCGTTAAGACTGAGTTCGAAGGCGATGACGTGGTTACTAAGTTTGTCGGCGCAGATGGTAACGTAATCACGACTGACCCGGAACAGTTCCGTAAATATCTGCGTGAACACAAAGCGTTTTCGCATTTGATTAAAGCGAATGCAGCTTCCGGCGGCGGGGCTTCCGGTAGCAAAGGCGGCGGGGCCGCACAAGCGTTTAAAGACATGAGTGAAGCGGAGCGTTTAGCTCTGTACAAATCGAACCCTGCCGAATTTGAACGGCAACTTAAAGCCCTGAGGAAATAATAATGGCAATTACCACTATCGGTGACATCGTAACTGGCAACGTACCCGTCCTTCTGTCTTACATGACCGAGGACCCGGTAGAGAAAACTGCGTTCTTCCAGTCTGGTATTCTGACCCCGACTCCATACGCTGCCGAGATTGCCCGCGGCCCGTCCAACGTCGCTAATATTCCTTTCTGGAAAGCGATTGATACTTCTATCGAGCCTAACTACTCGAACGACGTATACCAGGACATCGCCACCCCGCGTAACGTGCAGACCGGCGAGATGATGGCGCGCGTTGCATACCTGAACGAAGGCTTTGGGCAGGCTGACCTGACTGTTGAACTGACCAGCCAGAACCCGCTGCAATCCGTAGCGTCGCGTCTGGACAACTTCTGGCAGCGCCAGGCGCAACGCCGTCTTATTGCTACCGCGCTCGGTTTGTACAACGACAACGTAGCCGCTACCGACGCGTACCACGAGCAGAACGACATGGTAATCGACGTGTCCTCTACTCTGGGCTTCGATGCAGGTGCGTTCATCGACGCTACCCAGACTATGGGCGATGCGCTGATGGGCAACGGCGGTGAAGTGCTGGGTGCTATCGCGATGCACAGCTTCGTTTATGCGCAGGCCCGTAAGCAGCAGCTTATTGACTTCATCAAAGACGCCGACAACGACACACTGTTCGCCACCTACCAGGGTTACCGCGTGATTGTTGACGACAGCATGACCGTAGTCGGCACCGGCTCTAGCCGTAAGTTCATCTCCATTATCTTCGGTAACGGCGCTATCGGTTACGGTGAAGGTTCTCCGTCCAACCCGTTGGAATACGAGCGCGAAGCGTCTCGCGGCAACGGCGGTGGGGTAGAAACCCTGTGGACCCGTAAGACCTGGTTGCTGCACCCACTGGGCTACAGCTTTACCAGCGCAGTAATCACCGGTAACGGCACCGAAACCGTCGCACGTTCTGCTTCCTGGCAGGACCTGGCGAACGCTTCCAACTGGAACCGTGTGGTTGACCGTAAGCATGTACCGATTGCCTTCCTGGTAACTGGTGTCGGTGCTTAAGGTTAAGATATAATCGAGAGGGACTTCGGTCCCTCTTTTCATTTACTAAGAGGTAAATTATGGCCAAGACCGGAAAAGGCTTGCCGCGCAGCCTTCAGAATGTCGATTTCGGCGACTTTGATATCCCTGTCGCACCTGCTACTACCAGCGTAGTTGGTGGGGTTAAAAAGTCAGCTACTGTGGATGCACCTGCGGCCGTTACCGCAGCCGCAGGGGAGCAGTCCGCTGCTGAACCGACTAAAGCCGAGTTCGACGCGCTTGTAGCGGAGTACAACAAACTCCTAACCGATGTTACCGCGCTGCGCACTACCGTAGCGAACCTGTTAACCGCGCTTAAAAACGCAGGAACTGTAAGCTAAAGGAGATTAAAAATGGTTGATGTAATTAAACGTCGTATTACCGGTGTTTCTGATGAAGACTCTGACGGTCAGGTTGAAATCGACATGGCAAACATCTCTCCAGCGTCTTTTTCTATCGCACCGAGCGCCACCACAGCAGTTACAGCCGGGTAGACTATGACACTGACCGTAGTTGTTACTGGTGGTCTGGAGCCGTATTCCTACCAGTGGTACAAGAACAACAACGCTATCGCCGGGGCAAACGCGGCTTCCTATGCGAAGGCGTCCACCACTACCGCCGATTCAGGTACGTATAAAGTGGTTGTTCACGATGTGTATGGTAATATTATCTCCAGCAGCACTGTCGCAACTGTGTCTTAATACAACGGCCCTTCGGGGCCGTAATAAGGAAAGGTCATGGCAGATAATTATGTAATCCGCGAAAAGTACACACACGTTGACGTTGTTGATGGCCAGGTGATGCCTGTTCGCGGTGTGGTAGAAGCGGATGAACTGGTTGCAACGCAACCGGACAACGAAGAAGCGCGCAACAACGGCGGTGGTACTAAGCGTCGTCGCCGTAAGTCAGAGGAATAATTTATGCCGCTAATCGTGGAAACTGGGGCAATCGTCCCGAATGCCGACAGTTACATTAGTCTGGCTGACGCCCGCGCGCTAGCGGCTAATTATGGCCTTGAGCTGCCAGAAGACGATACCGCTGCGGAAGTAGCCCTGCGCAACGGCGCTACTTATGTCGGGCTTGCAGAACCGCAGATGTGCGGTAGACGTGTATCCGCTGAACAGTCGCTGGCGTACCCGCGTACAGGAACAACACTAAACGGCTTCACCGTAGCTGATAATGTTATTCCGTCGCAGTTAATCCGTGCGCAAGTAATCGCCGCGGTTACATATGGCGCAGGCACTGATGTTCGGGCTAACTCCGATGGACGTTCCGTGCAGACTGAGCGTGTAGAGGGTGCGGTAACAGTGACCTACTTCAACAACGGCAGCAGTGGTGCTACGACCGCGATTACCGCTGCGGACGACGCCTTACGCCCGTTACTGTGCGGTGGTCTTAACAATGGCTTCTCGTTTAATGTGTACCGGGGTTAAAAATGGCGAAGACTAAATCTGAGATATTCACCCTTATAGGGCAGGAGTTACCCGACAACACGACGGGGCTTATCACTCCGGCCAAGCTGCGCGGTGTTCTTACGCAGATGGCTGACTCACCTATTTACGCCACTCCTGGCGTTAAAGAGGTTGAAGTTCTCCGTGCCGCGTATACCGTAACACAAGCGCCTACCGCGGTAGATACGGCATTGCAGTTAACTTTCGGTCCCGCGCAGGGTAGCGCATCTGACCCGGTAATGATTAATGCAGCGGGTCTGGTTACGTTCAACACTGCGGGCAACTACGCCGTTCGCATCAAGTTACAGGCGGGGCGCACTGGAGCGAGCGGGACGTCCGTCCTGTTATCGCGCATTCTTCTTAACGGCGCACAGTACGGCTCGCCAGCAGCTACTAAACTGGTAAGTGCTGATACTACAATCCCGATTGAATCTCGCGTCGTTATTAACACAACCGCAGGCCAGACGTTTGCCGTTCAGATTATGCGGGATAGTGCCGGGACCAACTTCGGCGGCGTATATCCGCAAGTTGCTACCGTAACCGCATGGGGTACAGCACCATCCGCATTACTGGTTATTTCGAGACTGGAGGCCGCCTGATGAATAAGTTCACATGTGGTGTAGTTTTTGGTTTTCTTACCGCGGTAGTCTTGCACAGTTACGGTGTTCTTTTGACGCTGCAAGAGGTGCTAAAATGAGCACCGCTTTCAGTAAACGTATGCAAGGCGTCGGTACACGCCTGCTAACCAAATTCGGTAGCACGGTATCTCTTGTTCGCGCTGGCTCGAAAGTGTGGGATGAAGTTCTCGGTGAGTATGTCCGGTCCGCGGATGAAGTGCTGCCGTTGAAAGCTGTTCCGGTTCCGGTAAACGCAAGCCTGGTAAACGGTACGACGATTCAGGCGGGCGACATGATTGTTAAAGCCGATTGCAGCGTCGTTCCGAAGATGGAAGACAAGGTACAATTCGGCGGCGAGCAATGGTCTGTCGTAGGTATCGAGAAGAAGATGGTTAACGATGATGTCGTGGCGTATTTTATTCAGGTGAGAAAATGAGTTTCGCGCTTGATGTCTCTAAGTTCGTGGAAAAGGCGAAGAAGAATCCTGAGAAGGTGATGCGTCAGGTGTCTATTAAGCTGTTTTCCGCTATCATAAAGGCGAGTCCGGTAGATACAGGCCGCTTTCGTATGAACTGGATGGCATCTGGCGGTACTCCTGCTTCCGGGGTTACAGATGCTACGGATAAATCAGGAAACACGGCAACCGGAAACGCTACGAGTTTCATACTGAAAGCCGCCGACTGGCGCGAGTTCACGCTGACAAATAACCTGCCGTATGCACAACGGCTGGAGTATGGCTGGTCACAACAGGCTCCCGCCGGGATGGTCAGGACTAACGTGTCTCGCTTCCAGCAACTAATTAACGAAGAAGCCAACAAGGTGAAATGATGGGCTACTTTGAGGACTTAACAAAAGCGTTCGACGTGCCGCTGGTAGCCTTCGGAACCGCCAACGGCATCAAGGTTGCGCTTGAAAACATCGACGCGCCGACGTCAACTGATACGCCGTATCTGGCAAGTTACATGTTACTTGCGGATACAGAACAGGCGGATTTGTTCTTCACAGAACAACGCTCAGGTGTTTATCAGGTCGACATTAACTACGCATCGGTGAAAGGTAGCGCGCCAATCAATAAAATGGCAGACTTACTTAACACAGCGTTTAAAGCAGGTAAGTCATTTTCACGTAACGACATCTGCGCCGAGGTTCAATCGGTTAGCCTGGGGCCGCTGATTGTAGAAAACGGATGGGCCAAAAGACCATTGTCAATTAACTTTATTGCATTCACCAAGAGGCTGTGAATATGGCTACAACTCCTTTTAAGGGCGCGAATACCGCGCAATTCTATGTGGCGGAAACTACCCCGGGCGTAACACCTACTAACCCGGTCTGGTCGCCGTTGCGTAACACGGGCGGTGTTCCGGCTGTAACCCGCGATGCGCTGACTTCCAACGAACTCGACGGCAGCCGTGAAACTACATCCATTCGCACCGGTAACAAGCAGGTTAGCGGGGAGTATGCCATCGAACTTAGCTCACGTAGCCAGGATGACTTCCTTGCGGGGGCGATGACTTCTACGTGGCAAGCTGGGGTAGAGATTACGGGCGCCGAAATTACGGTCGCCCCCGCGGGTAAAACATTCACCCGCGCTGCCGGTAGCTTCATTACTGACGGTGTAGAAGTTGGTGACCTGATCGCGTTCACCGACTTAACCGGCGACAACGCAAAACCGTTTATCGTGACCGCGGTTTCTGCTCTTGTAGTAACAGGCGCGGGCATTCAGCACACGCTGACAGCAGAGACAGTAACCACTGACGCAAAAACTGGCGACAAACTGGAAACCGGTAACGCATGTAAGACGTTCTCCATCCTGACGTGGTTCAAAGGCCAGTGCGGCAACCCTGACGCATACATGCTGACCAAAGGTGTGGAAATCTCCGGTTTCACCATTGAACAGGCCGTAAACGCGATGGTGACAGGCAGCTTCCCGTTCATCGGCCTGAGTCAGGAGATTCTTTCCAGGCCGCCGGCAGGTTCCGACTTCTCTCAGGTCACATTCACTGACGAGCCGTTCTCATCCGTAGATGTGTCTGTGTTCGACGGTTCTACGCCGTTGCGTTGCGATACTCTGACCATCACCAACGACAACGGTGCTTCCGCGCAGTTTGAACTTGGCAACAGTAGCGTCGCGTTCGTGGAACGCGGCCGCGCAGCTAACACATTCTCCATCTCCGGCAAGCTGTATGACATGGCGATGATTCAGAAGTTTATCAACGAGCAGCAGGTAGAGATTAACTCTATTCTGGCGGGGGTAAACGGGGCTATGTCTTTCAGTTTGAAACGTGCAGAGCTTACGGCGGTTACACCTGAGATTGGTGGGCCTGAGTCAATCACTCAGTCCATTGAAGGCCAGGCTACCGGCAATCAGTACCAGTCGTCTATCGTAATTCAACGTATCACCTACGCATAAAACTAAGGCCCCTTTCGGGGCCTTTTTCTTACTCATCAATATTACTTCGGTACTCCCGTAACTTCTCCAGACTTTCAATTGCTTCCGCTAAGTCTGTTCCGGTGTCCTTGTGCCCGCGAAGGCCCATACACAATAGCTTCTTCAATGCGTGTTGTAACGCCGGGTCGCGGATATCGAAGGCACGTAGCACATCATAAACGTCTACTGTCATAGTGCTGCCGTGGGTGTTTGTCATTGTGCGGTTGTATTTTGAAGTCATCCCAGCATCTCCGGTGAAATAGTTAAACGTGCGACCTCGCCATATTCGGCGCTATAAGTAATTACGTTTGCACTACGGCCTGACATCCATCCGCCGCGAGAGGCGTAGGCGTCTTTAGCCGCCAGGGTGCGGTGCTGCTCAACAATCATGTTACGGCTTTCCACAATCTTCTGGTGGTGCAGGTGGCCTACGTGGGCGTAGCTGTAAACACTCTCGCCGAACGCTTTGCGGAACTTGGCAATCATAACCGGCTCGATAGCGTCGAATCGTGCTTTATGCCCGTGGTGAAAGAACAACGTCGTTTTTCCGTGTTGCACCATCTTGTAAACATCCGGCGACGTATCGACAATCACTCGGCTGTCGTTTGAGTATAAAACCGTGAACATTTCAGCCAGCCATACGGAGCCGACGGGGTCGTGGTTACCTTGAACGATTAAAAGTTTGACTGTGTGATGCTTAACGAGAGCCATATCAACGACACGGCGCACCATACGAATCATGTAGCGAACTAGTTTCTGATAGCGAGTATCGGCGTCTAACACATGACGCGACTCGGGGGTAACGGCATCAAGACTATCGAAGTGCGCGAAGTCTCCAAGCAGGTTAATAACTCCTGTTCCTGCATCTGGTGCTTTCTGAAACGCCGCGTCGAACCATCGAGAGAACAGGTCCTCTGCAATCTTCATGTCCCAGTCGTCTCCGCTCTCGTCGGCCCATGCAAGCATACCGAGATGGAAATCAGACACAGTGTAAAGATTGAGTAATTTATCGTCGCGTTTGGTGCGAACAGCTTTAACAGGTGCAACGGGGGTAATCTCTGACTTCATGCCTTCAATTACAGCTTTCATCAACTCGACCTGACGTTCAGCATCGGTGTCAGTCTTAACCCATTGCAACTTAGTGTTGCCGAACTCGTCCACAAGTGACGATGTGCCTTTAATCTTGTAGCCATCCGGCACAAGGTGGCTAACGTCGCGCCCGTGTCCTATGCCTTTCTTTGCCAGCTTCGCTTTACGGATGCGAATAACGCGGTCTGAGATGCCGTATTTACGGGCGATGTCTACATTCTTCATCCCGGCGTTCAATTCTTCCCGTAACTGTTCGTCGGTTATTTTCTTATGAGCCATGCTTTACTTCCTCGTGTTTAGGATTTGTCCTATACTAGCTCACTTCTCTTTGACATTCGAGTTGCACGCCCAGATTAAAATAAATACCCACGGCAGCAGAACCCAACCGAGAAACAGATTAGCCATGAATATCGCTAATTTAGCTTTATGGTTGCGCATATGCGCCACGAGAAATGGGATAAAATAAACTAAAACGATAATGATTAAGAAGAACATAGTAATACCTGTCATGGGGTAGCTCCTGTTTGAGTTAACATTGTTGGTGTAAGTGAATAGTATCCTATTATGTTGGGGTGTGCAAGTAATGTGTTAGAATTATTTTGCGCCTAGTGTCGCACACGAAAAGCGGGTGGTTCCCGTCTGGCGCATTAACCTTAACCAGTAACCTCTTAACCAAAGGATTAAAGAATGAAACTTTCTGATTTTTATTACGAAGCTGAGGCAGAAAAAGGCGCCCGTATGCCAATACCACTGAAAGACGGCACCGATTCAGGGGAGTGGCTGAACGTTGTTTCACCGGAGGCAGACGTTGCTGTTAAAGCTATGAGGGCGTTTACACTTGCGTACCGCGCGGCATTAGGTAAATTGAAACCGCTTCGTGATAAATGCGAGGAACTGAAAGATTTCTCGGAATACAATATTAAGATGGAAGACGCCGCGACGGACCTTAACCGCCAGTTAGCACTTGAACTGGTTAACGGTTGGAGTCTCGACGATGAATTTAATAAAGAGAACCTGAACACTCTTTTCTCACAATATAAACGCCTCGCTGAACACGTTGTTGTTTTCCACAACGAACAGCTTCACCAATTGCAGGAAAAGTAGACGCGTTGCTCCAGTTTGCCCGTTGGAACTTCATAACCCGCCACAAACGGCGGGAGTTTGACAGCATTGCCGACGGACATAAAGCCGCGCTAATTGCTATGGGGGTTATGCAAGACGCGCCGGAAGCAACGCAGGATACCGGGCCAGAATGCCCCCCTGAGCTATTAACCACCTTCGAGAAGTACCGGGAAATCAAATTTACCCGCCGAGTGGATGACGACGGCATCAAGATGTACCCGCGCGAACAGTTAAGATGGTCGGATTTAGTGGCATACAGCACCGTTTCGGGCCAGAATATAGACATGTTTGAATCTGACATCATCATGAGCTTAGACGCTATTTTCGAGGGCAGAAACGATGGCTGATGTAGCTAGTTTAGTTGTAAAAGTATCAGAGCAAGGCGCGAAAGCTACCTCAGACCGTCTTGATAACCTTTCCAAGTCCGCAAAGGTAGCCGGGGCCGCGGTAGCGGGCCTCGCTTCCATCGTCGCTGCTACCGCGTACAAGGCCGCACAGGAACTGGTAGACTCCCAACGGCAACTGGATAAGATGTCCGCCAGCCTGAAAACACTAACCGGAAGCACGCAGGGGGCAAGACAGGCATTAAGCATCCTGCAAGACTTCGCGCGCGACACTCCGTATGGTCTTGAACAGGCAGTAGAGGGATTCCGTAAACTTGTGGCGCTTGGTCTTACACCATCAGAAGAAGCGTTGCGCTCCTATGGCAACACTGCCGCTGCTATGGGTAAAGACCTAAATCAGATGATTGAGGCCGTTGCGGACGCCAGTACGTTTGAATTTGAGCGCCTTAAAGAATTCGGCATCAAGGCTAAGCAGAACAAAGACGATGTTGAATTTACATTCCAGGGCACTACTACGGTGGTTAAGAAGAGCGCTGCCGATATCGAGCAATACCTGCTCAACATTGGTAACGTAAACTTCGCTGGGGCTATGGCGGACCAGGCTAACACACTTAACGGGGCCATAGCCAGTGCCAGCGACTCATGGTCGCAGTTAAAAATGACACTGGCTACCAGTCTTTATGTTGGTGCGCTCGCCGAACCTATCCGATACATCGATGATTTAATCCAGGAACTTAACGCACAGGTTGCATCCGGTGAACTTGCCGCAGAGATGCGTATGTGGGGTGACATCGCGTCGGAAGTAGGAAGCGCGATAGAGATGTCGTTCGACGCGGCATTTGGTTTTGTAGGTGACGCGATAAATGGACTGAATGAACTTTGGGATTTTAGCAGTAAAAGTATCACCGACAGCGGCGAACAAACGGCGACAACCATCGCGGAATCAGCAGCCGATGCGCTCGATTTCATCGCGGAAGAATTTACCGCGATGGAGCGCTTCTTTGAAGATATGGTTAAAGGGGCGCAGGACGCTGGCCGGTTGGTGAAAGCAGCCTTCACACCAGGGGAATCTGTAGACGTAGCAAAAAACATTAACTTCCAGCTAGGGATGGCACTGGATACTCAGCGCGATGTTGCGGACCTGACCCGTAAAAGTTTCCGCGAACAGGTGGAGGCTCAGCAAAATATCGTCGCGCTTAAACGCGCGGCATATGACATCGACAAAGAAGCCGCTAAGGAAGAAGGGCTTAGTAAATTTAAGGTAACTGGTACTGGTGGCGGGTCCGAAGATGATAATGCTGGTGCAAAAGCCGCCAAGAAAGCTGCGGACGCGTTCGAGCGCCAGAAGAAAGCGGCGGAAGACTTCTACTATCAGTCAATCCATCTTAATGATGACGTATTTCAGAAAATAGAAGCTAACCAGGAAGAGCAACTATCTAAGTTGCAGGATTTCTATAGCAATAAGCTTCTTAGCGACCAGCAATACGAAAACGCCAAGACGCAGATTATGCTCTCTGCCGAACAGGCCCGCCAGGAAGAACTGGATAAGAAAAGGAAGGAGGCCCAGGAGAAGCAACAGAAAGGTGATGATTTCATGGCTCAGATTATGGGCCAGAACGCCACCGAGCTTGAGCTTCTGGATATTCAGGAACAGCAGAAACTGGCGGTAGCTGATAAGTACCGTGAGCAGGGTCTGATTAGCGAGAAGCAGTATCAGGCTGCGCTTAACGCCATCAACGAGCAGTACGCCACAAAGCGTGCCGGCGCAACGGCAACTGCCTTTGGTAACATGGCTTCAAACATCGGGTCTGCGTTGGGCGAGGCTTCTGGTGCGTACAAGGCATTCGCTATCGTACAGGCCACTATAGCCACGTACACCGCCGCCATTGAAGCGTATAAGTCAACGGCGGCTATCCCGGTTGTTGGACCATTCCTTGCACCAGTAGCTGCTGCCGCTGCCGTTGGGGCGGGTATGGCTCAGGTTTCCGCTATCAGGTCAGCACGTGAACAGGGCGGTCAGTTATCAGCGGGACAGGCTTCCACCATCGCCGAGCGCGGAAAACCAGAAGTTATCATGCCTGCGGGTGCATCGCGTGTGCGCACCGCGCAGCAGATGAAAGAAATTATGGGGCAAAACGGCGGCAGTACCGGACCAGCCAATATCAGCATTATAAATAACACCAGTGCACAAATTGGCAACACCAGCGTTGAACAGGACGAAGAAGGCCGCCTACGTATCATCATCGAAGAACAGGTAGCCGCCTCTTTGCAGAATAGCAACAGCAAAATATCGAAAGCGAGGAAGGCTACAAGAAACGCACCGGGCTTTAAGTAGTAACAAAAAAAATAAGGCCCGAAAGGGCCTTATTTATGCGGAACTTTAGGCTTCACTCCGTCCCTACAAAGGGCCAAAATCTCTGGAATTATCTTAGGGTCTGAGGTTAGCATCCACTCCGTGGATCCGTCGAAGCTGCCATAGCCCCACTCATTCGACGCTATTTTGTAAGTGTTATGGAAATACACTTCTAGCATTCGTATTTTTGCGCCGTTATCGTCGCGATGAATGCCAAGCACTTCGAAACCAAAGGGGGTAGCGTTACGCAGGTGACGTATCCGCTGTTTAGGCCTGTTTGATAACCCTATCTTCACGAATCGGCCGCATTCACTAAGTAACGCATAGAGGAACCCAGTTTTATTAGGGTCGTACCCGCTAGAGGCACATCCAGGACATCCTTGATTCTGATGAATGATATCTGCTATTCGCTGGCTAAACTCACCATGGATATCGCAAAGCCGCACCGCTTTGCTATACTGATTCTTATACCCTCCTTCGAAGCGCAAGAACTTCCACTTATCACTCACGGCGTAAATCTGCGAGATGCGTTCCTCCTCTGAGTATGAAGGTCTTCCCGCGCAACTAGGACACCCATGTTCCTTACTAATTGCGTTAGCTATCAAAGTGTCGAACTCCCCGTGTTCGGGACAGAGCCTACGTACCTTAGAATAGGCGTTTCGATAGCCGTTAGGAAATCCTACAAAACTGTATTGCGGGGCTACCTTAGCTAGTTCCTCTACTACATTGCTCTCAGGTTTTCGCTGTTTGCTTGATGAAGATTCTTTTCCACACCTAGGGCACCCAATACCTTTTTTAATACTAGCGGCCGTTGCCGAGAAAGCCCCATGTTCGCGGCAAAATAGGGTTATCTTACTAAACGCACCTGTATACCCCGCACCATCGTCCAACAACTCGTATTTACCGCCGTGGTTGGCTAAATCAGCTAATATCCTCTCGCGGCGCTCAGGCCATAGTATTTTCCGGCACATAATCAACCTCAATAAAGAGTATTAACTAGTATACTATTCAACCATGGGGCCCGGGTCAACATAAACGTCGTGATGTTACGCCCCCTCCATGGTAGCATTGGCTTAAAGTTATTGCGATGGTATCCAATCTACCGGGGTTTAAATAATGAGCGACTTATACTTTCCACGTAGCCTTAAGCCGGTGGTATCAAAAGGCTACTCAATGACCAGACGTAACAACGTCTGGAGTGTAGATTTAGCCGGTGGCGGGGTGCGTCAGGGCCGTGACACATATTACGACGTGTTCCCTGTTAGCGTAACCCTCATTACATCCGCAATGGGGCGACAGGCGTTTCTGTCGTTCCTCGAAAAAGTAGACGGCGGTGCGTCAAGTTTCTGGATGGCGCACGACTTCGGCATGGGTATTGAGGACTACCAGGTAACCATCACGTCAACCATCGCGGAATCCACCGAAGACGGCATTAACTGGACGATTACCTTCACGGCAACCGCCGAGAAATCGCCGTTCCAGGACCTTGAGAACCAGTGCCTGATTAACAATCTGCCAGATTTGTACGGTTGTTACGGGGATTGTCTGGGTAGTTTCCTGAAAATATACGCGAACTACGAAACTACGTTCCCGCGCATCTGGAGCAATGAAGGGCCTGCCGGGTATCCACCGATTAACCTTCTGGCGTCGACTCTTGATAGCCGCATTGTTTACGATGGGCCACAGGTTTACTACATCAACCGAAATGGCAATCTTGTGCAGTCCGCCGCCAATGAATGGCCTCTTACGTTCATTGATGGTGTTGCGGTCGGGCGTGTGCCGCCAGAATCCACATCCAGCAATATCCTGATTAAATCGTCGAAATTATCTGACGCATCGTGGGTTAAAACTAGAGCAACAGTGTCGGACGCAGTTGACGGATTTCTAAACGGCGGTACGTTCTCACTAGTCCCGACCCAGACAAACGACAGCCATCTCGTATATCAATCGGTGTCTTCCGCTTTTGCGGAGGGTGATGTATACACTCTCAGTTACGTTGCTAAGGCATATGGTTATAATTATGCGAGACTTCGCGCCGCTGATGATGCTGGGTTTATCGCGGATTGTGTTGCTAACTTATCGACAGGGGTTATTTACGCGGGCGCCCCCGGCAGCGATATAGCAGAGCTTGGCGATGGTTGGTATCGATTTACAGAAACGGTAGCTATACGCCAGGGCGGCGCATCTTCTCTGCTTTTAGCGTCATGGGTGTACAACAACTCCGCCGTTGGTTCATTTGTCGGTGACGGGGTTAGTGGGATATTAGTGTGCGCGATGCAAATAGAAAAATCACCTTTTGCCACGTCGCCAATAGTAACCGAATCGTCACCGGTAACCCGAACGACGGCATCAGCAAAAGTAACCATGAATGGCGCGACAAGCATTGACATTACCTACTCCGACGGCTCCGTGATAAACGTTCCGTCTGTAGATGATTACGCGGCTATCCCTCAAGCGGATTCGGCGTGGGGTAGTAAATACATCACTCGTATTGATTTTAATGTGGACGGTTAATTTATGAGCCAGGAATCTGTAGAAGCCGCCTATCGCCGTAAGCTGGCCTCAAACCCCGACGGCGAGATGGACTACATCACGTTGCAAATCAGCCACCCGTTGCTGTCAAAGACGTACTATCTTGTGCGCGGGCTACAGGAACTTACGGCAACACTGGAGACAGGCGAAACAATAACATTCGAGCCAACCCCGATGGAGGCGTCGGGAGCGGCTAACAACAGTGATATGGACCAGACTACGACGTTTACTTTACCGGATATCCTCAATCAACTGGATGATGAGATGGATAAAATCCCGATGAGCAATACTGAGTTGCCTAAGTTCGTCTTCCGTCGTTATGTCAGCACCGACCTGTCTTACCCGGCTGACGGCCCTGTCGTGTACGAGTTACAGGCCATCAACCAGGAGAAGGGCGAGTTCTCCGCGGATGTCGGTACACCTATGCTGAACCAACGAAGCACTGGTATACTGATGACACCTAAAGAGATACCGTTATTACGCGGCCTGTTGACAACATGAATATTAACGACTACACGGGCATACCTTACGACTTTCGCAAGCGCAATTGCTGGCATCATGTGCGAATTGTGCGGGCGGATGCCGGGTTAGAAACCCCGGCGTTCGACGTCACAAGCCCAACGGCAATTAATGAAGCGTTCGACGAAGGACATCGCAACACGAAGGGGCTTACGAAAATAGATAAGCCTGAAAACTTCTGTGCGGTGCTTATGGGGTATCGCCGTGGTGGTCGTATCGTGTGGCACGCAGGAGTTTACTTCGACGGGATGGTTAGCCATTGCGAGCTTGCTTCTCGTCAGGTACGGCTTGACAGGCTGGCGGACCTCAGAGACACGTACACGGAGATTGAATTTTGGCGATAATCCTGCACTACACGCGAAACGCTGATGGCGCTTTCGACCGTACAAAACACGTCGGGATGCCGATGGAGTTTGTCGTTAACCGTATCCCGGACGGCGTGCCGGTGCGCGTCTACCTCGGCGAAATTGGTGATGATACCGACGTAACTGACGACTTCGACGCACTCAAAGACGAAGACGCCGTGTACCACATTATAGAGGGTGCTGGTAGCGGGGCGCTTGGTGCCGTTAGTAAGGTGTTTGGTTTTATCCTTAAGCCAATCGCTAAGTTGTTTGGTCTGAACATGTCCGCAAACGCCAACTATACGGCGACTAACAACCAGACAACATCACCAAATAACAGCCTCGCAGACCGCTCAAACAAACCACGCCCTTACGAGCGCTCCTATGACATCTGCGGGACCGTGCAGACGATCCCTAATGACCTGATGCAGACGTATAAGGCGTTCAACTCCACTGGTGCTTTGCTGGAATATTCGTACTATGACGCAGGGCGCGGACATCTGCATATTGAGGCTGATGGCGTCACAGAGGGCGACACCCTGATAAGCGACATCACAGGTTCCTCTGTTGCCATATATGCACCGTATACGTCACCGAACAACACCACATCGCCGCAACTACAAATCGGCGACGTCATTGACCAGAAACTCTATGCGACATACTCCAACGACGACGTTGACGGTATTGTACTGAAAGCACCAAACGACATCGGGGCCAACCCAAGCTCCGGTGGAACCGCCAAACGTATTTCGACCACCGGCTACCTATATGACCCGTCGGGTGATTCTGCTTTTTCTGAGTTTCTTAGTGTTGGTGATGTCGCAGTGTTGAGCAATTTCGACGTTAAGGACGTCACTAACCTAAACGGCTCGTTTGAAGTTTTATACGTCGACGACTTTGAGGTTCGGTTGTACGTCGGGGATATAGGTAACTGGGGCAATCTTAATAACGGAGAGACTTACGCACTTACAGAGCGTTCTGACACGTTTATCGCCCCGAGCAACACCTATGACGTATCTCTTACGGACTGGTATTACATGGTGCGCGGAGAGGTTGACCGGGTGCTTGCTAACGTTGCCGGGCAGAACGGCCTCTACAAATACGACGGGGGCTATAACCGCACCAGTGTAACGGTGGAACTCCAGTACCAGATGATTGACTCCCAACGCAACCCTTTGAGCGACATTTACACGGTACAGGCTACAATTACAGGCAACAGTACGGATTACGTCGGTACGTCTATCTACGGGCAGTTGCCGACCGCGTCTCGTTTCCGCGCCCGCATGCGCCGTATAACTAATTTCGACAAGGACTACGACGGTACAGTAAGCGACGAGATAACGTTCATCAACCTGTACGGTCAGTCACTGGACACTACCCCGCACTACGGCAACCGAACTACAGTACATTGCACCCGTAAACAGACACCACGCGCCGCCAGTATCGATAACCCTGAACTGCGCATGATTGCTACAGAGATGTGCTACAAATACCTCGGCAATGGGGTATTCGATACAGTAATGTCGCCAAACACTCAGGCCGTGCAGTCGCTAATCAGACTGGCTCGCGACCCGGCGGTGGGCAATCTGGAACTGACAACGGCAAACATGGATAAGTTGCTTGCCGTGCAGGAAGAAATTGAGTCCTATTTTGGCAGTGAATTAGCCGGACAATTCTGCTACACGTTCGACGACTACGATACCACGATGCAGGACATAGTTCAGACCATAGCGGAAGCCGTATTCTGTACTGCGTACCGCAAAGGTGCAGATATTATGCTGCGATTCGACCGTCCGGTTGCGGGGCCTGAAATGGTGTTCACCCACCGCAGTAAGACGACCGGTACGGAGAAATGGACACGCACGTTCAATGATTCGACAACCTACGATAGCTTGTCGTTCTCGTACATCGACCCGGATACTAACGTACAGGAAACGATTTATATCCCGGAAGAACTCGGCGCAAACACCGAGGAATACGAATCGAAGGGCGTACGTAACTATCAGCAGGCGTATTGGCTGGCGTGGCGGCGCTACCAACGCAATGCGTTAAGTAAAGTTGTCGTAGAGTTCGAAGCTACCGAAGAAGGCGCTCTAGCTACTCCCGGCGGCGTAATCAGCGTGGTTAAAGGCTCCCGCATCGCGCCGCAGGATGGTTATGTTGTCGCCGTTAATGGGCTTGCGCTTACGCTGTCGCAGCCGGTTACGTTTACTCCAGGGGATGACCACTCCATCATTCTTAAGAAGCGAGACGGTTCGGTGCAGAGTATCTCTGTTATCAAAGGAAGCCATGACCGCGAGGTGATTATGCTCTCTGCGCCGGAGGAAGCCATCTACACAGGGAATAGTGCGCTAAAAACTGAGTTTTCATTCGGCAACGAAGCAAGGCATAATGCTCAGAAGATAGTTGTTTCTTCAATCGACCCCGGCGACGACCGCACGGTCAAGATTACTGGCTACAACTATGACGACGGATTCTATAAATACGACGGCGTCGCGCCATACGGCAGCGGTTTCTCCGACGGATTCAGCAATGGTTTTAATTAACGAGGACTCTATATGTCAAGCGGATGCGGTGACGTTTTAAGCCTGGCGGATTTACAAACCGCCAAGAAACACCAGATTTTCGAAGCTGAGGTTATCACCGGTAAATCCGGCGGTGTTGCTACGGGTGCTGATATCGATTACGCGACAAATCAGGTTACTGGGCAGACACAGAAGACGTTACCCGCCGTGTTGCGTGATGCTGGTTTTTCTCCTGTATCGTGGGATTTCTCCTCTGGCGGCACGCTAACCGTTAACGACCGGGACAAAGTTGTCTATGACCCTGTAAGTAAAGCATGGTACTCGTACGGGGGCGCACTGCCAGTTACGGTTCCTGCTGGTTTTAGCCCAGTCGGAAACGCGGATTGGGCGCCGCAGACAGACCCTGACTTAAGGGCGGAGTTATCCATCATTGAAAACATAGCTGAGCTTATGTCTAAAACGCCAAACCCAGAACTCACGTACACCGTGAAAGGCTATGCCCCCGGTACCACTTTCGGCGGGGGCATTTTCTACTGGGACGCCACCCTCCCTAAGTCACAACACAACGGCATCACTGTATTTAGTCCAACGGTGCCATGGGACGGGACCTACACCACTCTCGCGACCTTCTTAGCTGGCACAGGGGAAACCACCCCATCCGGCAGCGGATGCTGGGTCCGTATGCAGAACAGCCGCGACATGCTCGTTTCTTGGGGCGGCGTTGACATCACAGGGACGAACGTTGCGGACGCCGCTGTAACCGCTGTTATTAAGTATGCTAATACGGTCAAGCGTTCTGTTAGATTTGACTCTGGTGCAAATATTAAATGGGGCTTCTCTACCCTTGTCCAGCACTTTGACAAGTTTAATCTTAATGTGCAATGTTCTGTTGTTCTGGAGAATATCAGCGGGATTAAGGTTTACGCGGAGAATGACGTTGAGTTCAACACTGACCACCCTACTTATGCGGAGCGTGTTGTCTTTCGCCTTAAAAACTGTAGCGAAGTGGAATTCTCTGGATTCAACTTCAACTCCAATTTCGCCGACTATTCGACGACGACATCGGACACTACGTACAAGCCCCAAGAATGGTGGCAGGGCTTCACAGCCGAAGGTTGTTCTAATCTAGAAATCACTAAGCATCACGTTAATGCGTGCCAAGTATTTGTAAGGGCTGATTGTACAAACTTAGCAGCAAACCTTCATAACATAGATATTCATGTTACAGATAACATGTTTAAGTATGTAACGAATTACTGCGTTATTTCCAGAAACATAAATCTGGTTGAATTCAGCCGCAACAAGGTTTCATTTAATGGGCGTAACTGGCACACATTCGGAGAGGCGTTCGCCCCTACGACAGGCTCCCTTAATATAATTGCCAAAGATAACATTTTTACTAACCAAATTGCGCAGCAGTCGTGTATTACGCTAACTCTGGGCGCTTTATCTGTAACTATTCAGGGTAACTATTGCCGCCGGCAGTATGGTATTTTTGTTGAACTCGGTAGTTCAAGCAATGTGTTAATTTCTGGTAATACATCGATAAGTACCGGTGAGCGCGCTGATACAACACACATTCTTTTGACTGGGGCGGTAGATGGCAATCCGGCAGGTGGGCTTTCAAACGTAAACATTACCGCAAACTATTTTCAAGGCGGTGGTTTTGCCATTCAAGAATACAATACCGGAAACGCATTGCGCACTGGGTTCAGTATAACTAATAATCATATGATTGACTGCAAATTACCAGCCATCACTAACCAATCTTACATTGGTGTTGTAGTTCGCGGTAACTATATGGAAGCACCCACTAACTTTCCTGATTTAGCTATCGCAGGACAGAGGCCTGTTATAGACGGTAACATGTTTGTTGGTGTTAGGGTGCGTGCAAGAGATTTAGGGTATAGCGTAATAGCTCCTAAGGTAACCAACAATGTATGGAGAGCAAACTCCCTGGGGGAATCATATCCAGCACTTATCGACTATACCGAATTCACCGCATTAGTGGCGGATGGCAACGACTCAACAGCAGCGGCGTACACGGACTTCATTGTCCACCCTTCAAATTGTAATAATGTAGGGTTCCGCAAGGTAGGACCAACTGAAGGGTTTACTGTCAGTCCTACCGCAAGATTCGCGGCAAAACTAACTGATGCCAGGGTAGGTGATTTCGTGGCTAATGCGTCTCCTACCGCATCTGGTGCTTATGCGTGGGTATGCGTTAACCAATCAACAAAAGCGTTCAGTTCTATCGCATTGAGCGCATAAAACTAAGGCCCCAAACGGGGCCTTTTCTCTACTCTTCTGATAACTTCTCCAGTACAAACGCCAGTTGCGCATTAGCAGCGTCTCTCTGCTGCCGTAGTCGTAGAACCTCTTCCTCGAGTTCCTTGATACGTTTTTGCAATGCTGGAATTGGGGCTATGATGTTCATTTATTACCTTCGCTTTTCTTAAAACTGCGCTTTATATCCGGCAGCGTGTAGCATCGCGACTTTTCGTATTTACCGTCCGCGCTTACCAAAACAAAGCTGTTGCCGTCTTTTGATATGTACTCGATGGTGAAAGTATTGAATGAATGTACACTGTATATTTCATCGCCAACATTAAGTTTCATTTCTTACCTCGTCTCTTCATGTAATTAAGCAATTCTTCCTGGACCGATTTCTTCTCGTCAGTACGCGCGGCAACAACCTCGTCCAGCGTGTCTTTAGCAACGATGTGGTAAAGGAATACCGGGCGCTCGTGTCCCGCCTGTTTCTGGCGTACCGGGCCTATACGCTCAACGACCTGCAAATAGTGCTCAAGGTTCCAGCCTTGTGAAATAAACGCCAGATGATGCCCACCGTCCTGTAAATTGAGGCCGTGGCCCGCTGACGCCGGATGTACGCATAAGATTTCGATTTCACCGCGGTTCCACGCTTCCATCTGCTTATTGCCCTTAGCACCTTTTGCAAACGCCTGGGCTTGAGGGAATCGCTTAAGGATACGTTCCAGTTCGTGCTTGAACTGATAGGCGACCAGTAGCGGTGCGCCCTGTAACTCCTCGACAATGGACTCAAGCGCATCCAGTTTCGTATCGTGCACTTTCTCCCAGTCTTTGGTTGCTTCTCCGTCCGGCCCCGACACATACACGGCACCAGATGCAATCTGCAAACACTTCGACGTCTTCGCCGCTGCGTTAGCTGCTTCAACTTCTCCGCTCTCCAGTTCTGCAAATAGCTTCTCCTCCATATCTATGTACGCCTGACGCGCTTTCTTCGGCAGGTCGATTTCAACCGGTACGATAATCGGCGCTTCACAACCGAACCACTCAGCGGCGTCAATCGTGAGACTAATGTCCTTCATCTTCTGGTGAATCTCAGTATCCGCGCCCGGGCGGGCGTGATACTCTCGTGCCATAGCGGACTTACCCTTCTGTACCGAATTAAACCAGCGGTCGGTGAACGCGGTGTATGAAGAACCCAGGCGCTCGCCAGCGTCGATAAACCAGTTCTGGCCCCACAGGTCTTTGAGGCCATTTGGTGATGGCGTACCGGTAAGGTTGATGAAACGCTTAACCTTACCGAATGCCACTTTACTAAGCGCCTTTGCCCGCTTGCTGCCACCTGAACGGCTACGGAAAGATTTCAGTTTCGTGCTTTCATCGGCAACAATAACCGTAAAAGGCCAGTCGTCTTTGCCGTAGTAGTCAATCAGCCACTCGATAACTTCGTAGTTAGTGCACACCACGTTAGCATCTGACTCCAGCGCCGCGATGCGGCGCTTCTCTGAACCGGTCGCATCTACGACACGCAGACACGGGAAACCCCACTTAGTTTGTTCTGAGGGCCATGTGCCGGACGCAACACGTAAAGGGGCCAGAATTAACACTCTGTCGCCGTCGTTAAGCTGACCATTACGGAACAGCCTGTTCAACGCCCACAGTACGCTGCCAGTCTTCCCGGCGCCCATGCTTGCCCAAATATTACAGCGAGGGTGCTGCAACATGAACGAAGTCATGAGCTTTTGGTACTCGCGCCTTTGGAACCTACTCATTTACCGCCCCCATGAATGCCTTTATAAATTCAGCGGCTACTTGCGGGACGATGGCATTGCCGTAACCGCGCAATCGTCCCACTCTGGCGGGTACCCCATTAGCCAGCGGGAATGTGCTGGGTTCAACTGGCCTGAATTTCCCATCCCGGCATCCGAGCCAGTCAGCATCTGACCAGAACCCGTTAGGCGGATTGGCTGTGCCAGAGATGCCTCTGTTTGCAGATTGTGGCCCCCGTTCCTGCCCTGATGGCCTGCTCCCGCCGAGTTGTTCGCACACGGTGTTGGCCAGTTGCTGCGCTCCGAAGAACAATCGATTCCTTTTGTGCGGTGCGCCGACGCTACAAGCTGGGAGTACGGCAAACCCGACGGCGTAGTCTTCTCTTTCCAGGTGAGTTTGTAAATCGCACATCCACGATTTTGCAATTGCTGCCGCAACCTGCTCCCCAAAGATAACTGGAGGGCGGCACTCGCTGATGAGGTCGAGGAACACAGGTGCGAGGTGTCTCTGGTCGAACTGTCCGAGTTGCTTTCCTGCCGTGCTAAACGGTTGGCAAGGCGGGCTTCCCGTCCAGAGAGGCGCATCTTCCGGAACTCCAGCAAGTCTGAGCGCGAGAGGCCAGCCGCCGATACCAGCGAAAAAATGACACTGGGTGAACCCGTCAAGGTCTTCTGGTCTAACTTCGGTAATGCTTCTTTCATCTACAACTCCAAAAGGTATGTGACCCTGTTTTATTAATTCACGCAGCCACGCGGCTGCGCCTTTATCCCATTCGTTGTAATAGTTCATTTTGCCACCAGAACTAACTCTTTACGCCCGAACGCTGTAACATTGCCTGTTACATCTTCGATGACCAGTTTACCGTTCGACTCGACGAACACCGTATCAACGGCAACAGGACGACGGGTCTTAACGCTGAAAATCATGTCGCCCGGTACGATGTCACGTGCTGGCTTGCGGTCATATTCGTGTTTCATTTCTCAATTCCTTATATTGTTGGTGTGTGATTAACTATAATAGCTCGCTATTAGGTCGTCAACCTGTTTAAACGAACCAACGACAAAAACATTTGCACCACGTTTGCTCATCCGCTCGTGCTCTCGTAGCTGATGCGGGTCTGGCTTCGTGTTTTCGTCTTTCTTAACCTCGACAAACCAGACTATGCCGCCTGGGAGAATTACCAGCAGGTCAGGAGCGCCCGCTCTATTTTCGTAGGAAAGTTTACGAACGAGGCCGCCAATGGCCTCGAATTGCTCTTTTGCGTATTTCTGCACACGCCCCTCAGGCGTACTCATCTACGCACCCCTCACGTTTCGTATGCTCAATCCCGCAGCGCGGACAGATTCGGCAGTCTTCTTCGTAGAACCAGTAAATTTTCATTCCGGCACCCACAGATAAATTGCGATGAACATACCCAATACGGCTACCATCATGCCGTATTGCCCCTCGTGACAGTAGACACCGGCGGCGAATCCCGCCAGTACCGCGATACTTAGTTTACTTAGCATTCTAACCTCCGTGATTCTCATGAAAGCCGTAGCGAACAATCGCAGATTTCCGTGCACAAGCCGCGTCAAATATATTGTCATGATGCCCCAGGAATATAAGTTTACCACCAACAAATATACATGCTTTCCATTTAGCCGCTCGTGCGTTCCAGTGCACACCTGTGATACCTGACTTGTTATCTTTTCTCCGAGATGCGTTTCTGTTGTTATCAGTACGGGATACTTTACGAAGGTTGCATGCACGATTATCATCCAGGATGTGATTTATATGGTCTACTTCATCGTCAGGCCCTAAACGGTCATTGTTATGCATCTCCCACGCGATGCGATTAGCCCTGTAACTAACCCCTCTGACGACGATACAGATGTAGCCCCTCTTACTTGGGCTACCGGCTTCGTCTCCGGCGTTTATACTGTGCCTCGGGGAATACTTCCATCGTATCTTCCCCGTGTCAGGTTCGTAGTAGAAATGGTCATGCCAATTAATTAAATCTCTCATAAACCACCCCATCATCATTTAGCATATCTGTACATTTCGCTACCTTCCGCTACAAGAGGGAACCCCTCCGCCCACTCTGGCAACGCACACATTAATTTTTCCAGTTCAGGCACCGTGTAATCCGGCGTATCTGGAGTTTCACATACCAGTTCATCGTGTACCGAAAGCACGATGGGATACCCGCCACCCTCAACATTAATCATCGCATATGCGAGTAAATCACGGCACAGCGCCTGAACAATGTTTTCGCAGGCTTTGCCGCCGTGGGTGTACAGGGTAGTCCATTGGCGGGTTAACTGGTTTTCACCCTGATACTTGATTCGCACATTCGTGTTTACCCGTCCGTCTTCGTCTGTTTCTTTTGTCACGCTAACGCCGATTCCTGGATACGAGAGGATACGGCCCGACGGCAACTCCATACACAACCACCAACCGGGAACCTTCCTACCGGATGAATCGGTTTCTACTGTTCTCCAGATTCGGATAGCGCGCTCGCCATTCTTGCGCAGATGCGCCCCCGCCCAAAATTCACGACCCGGATTTCTTACAGCGGCTAAAATACCGTCTTTGAGGTCGCGCCAGAACGCTACTGTTTCCGGGTGTGACTCGCGCCACATACGCTTGATTGCGTCGCAGGTGCGCCACACTTTCTTGTCCAGAATATACGATGGTCGGTCATCCTTCTCACCTGGATGCGGGGGGCGCTTGGCTTCCTGGATGCGCGCCCATTCATATCCTCTCGCGGTGGCTGACCAGATGTGGTCCGGGAATGTACCGTCCATTGTTTTAGCCATCTCAATAAGGTCGAGGCCTAAGTTTTTGGCGAACGTAACGAATGCTCCGACGCCTCCCTCGTAGCCGAGGCCCAGTTCGCATGCTTTGCCTATCTGTCTGATTTCCTTAAAGTTTTTCTTAATATCGTCGGGGTCCATGCCAAACATCTTACCTGCAGTTACGCAATAAATATCCAACCCGGCGCGGAAAGTATCAAGCGCGGTTTCTTCGCCTGCCAACCACGCAAGCCCACGACCCTCAACGTTAGAGTAATCGGCAACAACAAACTTATGCCCCACTTCCGGTATGATGCAGCTACGTACCGTCGATGCCGTTAGCTTGGCTACATCAAAACGGCGGTGTGCCCGGCCTTTAAGTAACGCTGAAATGCCTTTATCCAGTTCATCATCGTGATAGTACCCGCGCGCCAGGTTCTGTGGTTGGAAGCCTTTACCCGCCCACCGCAAAGTGCGTTTTGCCCCACCGTACTGTAAACAACCCCGGCGGCGGTCGTCCGATGAGCGGCCCAACAGCAGTGGGTTATATTTCGTTGACGCGGTGGATGCGGCCCCGAGGCGCATTTCGATAATCGTGCGAGCATCGTCCGGTAAATCATCGTCCGCCAGCAGGTCGTTAAGCGTAGACTTCTGCGCGTTGTGGATGCGGTGCGCAGGGGCCAGTTCACGAAGAATCGGCAGAAAGTCCTTACCAGTAAGCGAGCCGCCGTATTTGCGTTGGGCTTCCTCCTGTAACTGCGCTTTGTGTTTCTCCACGGCTTCAATAGCGGCTTCCGCCAGTGCAACGTCAACCTTAAACCCGCGGTCGTTGATTAACTGGTCCAGTTCCAGTACACGGTCTTCGAACTCAGAGTTACCCCAACGCGGCAGCTTATGGAAGACTTCACGCATCGCAGTGATGTCGCTCACGGCGTACTTGATGAACCGCGCCCACTCGTCCGGGTGTGTTTCTGCGGTGTAGCGGCGGATTTTGTAATTCTTCGGTGTCGGTTTAGAGAAACGCTGAATCAGCGCCTTGCCGCGTTTATCTTTTGCATTGTCAGCAGACACGCCAAGCACTTCACACAGCGCATCAAGCGAACCCGGCAGCGCGTGACGAAACGCCCAAATCATCGTATCAATGGTGTTGCTTACGGGAATATCAAAGCCCCAGCAGTGTTTCATGATGGGCCTATCGAACATTGAGCCGTTGTGCCACACCATCTTAATACGACTGTTTGGCTTAACCAGCCGGCGCAAGGCGCGGTGCAAATCGCCCGGCATGTCACTGCCGTCGGTGCAGTCCCATGCCTGCACAGGCTCGTCGTCAAAAGCATAGGTACAGATAAGCACTTCGGTAGTTGGGTGTTCGGCGTAAGCGTAGGAGCCGACTTTCTTCAAATCGGCTTCGGAGAATGTTTCAAAGTCTAAGAACAGGTAACTCATTATTTTCGACCCTTAGTAAAAAGGCCCAATGAAGGGCCTTAGTTAAATTGATTCAGATATTAGCGACGGCGACGTTCGCGGCGTGGTGCTTCATCTTCTTCGTCATCCTCAAGGTCATTGACGCTTGCAGCGACTTTAGAACCACCGAACGCTTTACCTTCGCCTACGTATTTAATCGCCAGCAGGTTAACCCCGAGAACTTTATATTTCTGGCTGAACCAGATTTCGACGCTTACGTTAGCGACGCAGCCGCTGTAAACTTGTTCACCTTCAATCTGTTCGCCGTCTACATTGAAGTCCTGCTCTACCTGAGTCTCACCTTTTTTAGAGGTAACAATCAGCGGCTGTTTCTGTGCCTTCGCTTTGAAGTAGAAGCCCTCCGGGAAGTCTTCAAACGGATTGTCACGCTCAGCAATGTCTTTAATCGCACATTTATCCATGTGCTTACCTTCGCCGTAGTTAGACTTCATCCACTTCTCAGCGGCGGCTGCACCTAACGCTTCTTCAACTACAGCGTAAACGGTGTCGTAGAGCGCGTCGATTTGCGCGTGGTCGGACGGCAGGATAATAGTCGCGCTGTACTGACCTTTAGTGATTGAACCATCATCATTTTCACGGTCTTTTTCGCGTTCGAATACGTTAACCCAAGCAGTGTTTACTTTACGCAGATTTAATTTCAGCCCCATTTCTCGATTCCTCAGTTTTCAGTTTACTCCGGGAGCTGCCCGGCCAGTGATTAGAACTATAATAGCTAACTATTCAGGTGTCAACACTTTATTCCAAATCTTCTTCACTAACCTGATTCCACTCAGGCCGTTTGTCGTCTGCCGTTGTGATGCATGGGGCACCTGGCTTACGTGTGATGAAGTCTTTCAGTTCTTCTTCCGGTATCACTTTAACAGCTTCGGTTGGCGTCATGAGCACTTCTTTAGTCAGCTTGTCGCCGTAGAGTTCTGTTACTTTCTCCGCGTCTTTCCACGCACGATTGCCCATCTTACCTTCAACCAGCTTGTACCCAGGAACTTTCTTACCGGAATGCAACGCGGCAGCCATAGCTTTCTCAACCTTATCGATGTGCTGGCGCAACAGCGGCAGCTTCTCATACTCAGCTACGAGTTGCTCCGGCGTAAGTTCCAGTGCAAAGTCGTCTTCCAGTTCTTCCGCCAGTACAGAATTAACCGTCTTTGTGCGCGCTGCGCACTGTTCAGAGAACCGGCACCACTGACAACCATCTACGGACGGCTTGAAGTCAGACGCTTTCAGGTTCTTCTTGCCGCGGTAATACGCATCAAGGGCCAACAGTGCACGTTTCTGTGCGAACTTAGCGAACAGTTCCAAACCTTCAACCGAGATGTCCCACTCCGACGCACCCCCGGCATACGGCTGGAAGATTACCAGGCGCACGACTGTGATGTTATACCGTCTCTTGAGCCGGCGATAAACACCGAGAGCGTAAAGCATAAGCTGCTTGTTTTCTTTCGCTTCTACACGATGCCGTCCTGTTTTCAGGTCGCCAATGATTAGCATATGCTCATCGGTGTTAGCCAGTTCCTGAACGGCAACAAGGTCGGCGGTTCCGAACGTCTCAACGCCTTCGTAACCAGGATGCAACACCTCAGTAAGATTTACCCGCATCTCGAGCTTGGCATAAGTCGCTACGTCTATAATCGCTTTGCAGTAGTCGGTGTACTTGCGCACCTGCTCAATCATGTCCGCCGTGATTAGTACAGCGCCTTTCATCGGACTAATTAGCGCCTTAATCTGGCCTTTACCCTCGTCCAGCACGTAAGCGCCGACTTCACGCTCTAGCGGCAGTGCATTGCCGCGGATATAGGCGTTGAGATGTACCTCAGCTATGGTGTGCATAGCCGTGCCTAATACCGCGGCTTTACCGGACGTGTTGGGGATATCTTTCTCACAGGCCAGTGATGCGGCGCAGCTTAGCCACTTTTTAGCCCCGGACGGCGATAGTAAAGCGTGTACGTCGTTATTGCCACCGCGTTCTTTTAGTTTCATGCTCTTAAACTCCCACCCCATTTAACTTTACGCGTTTTGCGTTTATATGCGCACGTGTCGCCGCTACGGTTGAATATAATCAGCCAAGTCGAGTTGCTTACTCGAAAAGGCTGGTGGCGTTTAATAAAGAGAAGTCGCGCTTTACGGTTCGTCATTCTGTAAACTCCTAAATCCACGCGAAATCAGAATACATAATTACAAACATGCTCTGTTCTCCCACTGGTCAATTAAATGTCTGGTCTGGTGCTGGCAATGCATGGCCCATCCATACATCGACTCGAAGACATAAAAGTCAGGCTTGGCAAAAGTCGTGCGCTTAATCTGCGACACATGACGGCCTATATCTTTAGCCCGCGGTACTTTGCCTAAGTACGCCATCTCTTCCATCTGGTGCGCACCTGACGGCGCACGCAACAGCCACAACGCCTCTGTGTTATCCCGCCTGTCAACGGCGCGGTAGAGTTGGTAAATCATAATTACGACCCTCAGTTAAAGCGGCCCGAAGGCCGCGAGATAATTATTCTTCTTCGAAATACTTGTTCTTGATTGCTGTCAGGCGTTCCAGGTACTCGGCCAGGTCTTCGTCTTTAATCGCGGCAATCTTCATCTTCTTACCTGTGAACTCTTCCAGCAGTTCATCAGAATCGTCGCACGCGGCATCGCTCGGACCTTCGTTAATTGCATCGTCGATAGCCTGAATCTGGTCACGAAGAGACTGGTAATCGACCTCTTCTTTCTCTTCTTCTGGTTCTGGCGTCGACTCCTCTACTTTAGCTTTACGCTGCTTACGTTTTGGCTTCTCTTCTTCTGCCGGTTTAGTGTCGACGATGTCTTCACCTTCTACCGGGATTTCTTTCCCGATACCAGTGCCTGGGTCGACTTCAAGTACCTCCCCCGTAACCGATACGTCTACAAGCATTTCACCTACATGCTCAGTTGGGGCCACAGGACGTTTTGCACTGTTCGCAGCAATCAGTTCATGTGCAACTACGAAACGTTCCAGTAATACTAAGAATTTCTCTAACATTTGTTTCTCTCCTCTCGTTTGGTATGGGCTAACTATAATAGTGAACTATTCACATGTCAATGGGCTTTTCTAAAATAATTAATATGGTACTATTCACATATCAACTGACTAAGGAGTAACTGACATGCAACCATCTGAATTAGGCATCCGTGTAGAACAACGCCGTAAAGAACTCGGCATCTCCCAGCGCCGTCTGGCGGTGCTGACCGGGGTTTCCCAGGGCGCAATTAACCAGCTGGCACTTGGGGTAACCCAGGACGTCCGCCCGGCAACGCTGTTTAAACTGGCGGAAGTGCTGGAGGTAGACGCCAAGTGGCTGGCGCTAGGTGAAGGGGCTTAATGCCCCTTTCTTTTTACCTACTCCAAATCCTCTTCTGTCACTATCAGCATCTCATTCGGTTCGTATAGTGTCTTCGGCCTTAATCTATCCCCTATTCTTTCGGGTATACGATATGTTCTCGGTACTACTTCGCCGTTAGCATCGCAACCAAGCATTAGTTCTCCATCTTTCAACATTTTATCAAGATGGGTGTTAGTCACAGAGAAGTCACCGGAACGAGCCACTATCTGCTGCTGAGTAAAACCACGACCTGTATCATCTGACTGTTGCAGGTCTTCCAGTGCCGAAAGTATTGACTCCTTCCTTACCTCATCCCTGCCGCGTTTAACTTCTTCCTTTACTTTTTGTTTACCTTCGTTAGTTAGCCCTTCTTCCCGCTCTTTCTCCTCGTCAGTTTTGAACGGTTCGAAACCCCACGGCATCAGCACAAGCGCTTTGTGCGGCTCCGGCAGGTCGAGGTTTACGATTGTGCCATATTCCTCTGTGTTACCCAGGAACTCAACCGCACGGTACTCTTTCGGCGGCGGGGCTTCACGGAACTGTACAGACTCCAGCACCATGCCAACCGTCTTCTGTTGAGGCCCGTGCTTAAATTTAGAGTGGTATACGTTTATCTGACGGTCGGTCGCGCGTTCGATTGTCAGTTCCACGTCGACCCCCGCATACAGAGCGCCACTACCACGGGCTTTCTTTCCGCCCTTCGGCGTATGGTGAACAACGCCTACCGCGGCTTTAGTCGCGTCGCGTACTTCTTTCAGGATAGCGATAACTTTGCCCATACCGATTGCCGTTGATGAACTGTTCTCGTCGAACTTATCAATCGTCAGGGCCAGGGTCTGGTTAAGGGTGTCGAACGCAACCATGCCGATAGGTTCATCGCCCGCAGTTTCGCGCATTAACTTAATCAGGCTTTTCAGTTTGCCGACTTCACCCATATCAATGACATGTACATAATCTTTACCTTCCACGCCGTATTTAGCCGCGAGTGCATCAATACGGGTGCGCGTAGCAGCACCACCTTCGCCATCAATATAGAAATGGTGGCAACGCTGTGTATCAGCCCCTGCGAACCGGTATCCCGCCGCGCTAAGGTACATCATCCCCAGCGTATAGAACGATTTGTACGTGCCAGATTCCCCGACAATATCCCATATACAATCCGACGGCATGTACCCTTCAACGACGAAATCAGCCTTTACCGGTTCCGGTAACTCGTCCTCCTCTGAGTCCTCGTCGTCTTCCAGGTCGTACAGGCTGCAAGTTACAGGATCCTCGTTCTCTGCGCGGTGTAGTTCTTCAATCTCTTCATCCGGTAAATCAGGCAAAGCAGCACGAATGCTGTTAATGCTAATAGGTTGCTTGTCTACGTTAAGCTCGTCCGGAAGGCCGCACATACGCAGGGCCAAATGTTGTCGGCGGTTAAGCTCGGTGCAGGCACCGTTGTTCGTATGCTGGCATACAAAGCGCACTTCTTTGCCGTCGAGCATGATGCTGGTGGAGCCTTTGCCGGTGTGCAGATGCTCATTAGGGCATGGCACTTCATACCCTCGACCGGAAGATAAAGCGTCAAGGCCCAGCTCGGCTTCGCAGAAATGCGCTATATCTGCGTTAAGCCCGTGCTCATCGGCGGCAAGTGTCTTAGCTTCGCGTTTACGCAGCCCCATCTCTTCTGCTTTCTTGATGTACCGCTCCGCACGTATAACACGCCCTTCTGTAACAGTTATCTTCGACTCTTTATGTGGCAGGTAGATAAGGCGGTTGCCATCTTCTGTGCAGTGGTCACGCAAGGCCTCGTCTATTTCCAACTCTGCACAAATAGCACGTTGCACCATCCACGCATCGTTAGAGTTAAACGGCGTGCGAGCCGGAACCAGAACGCGGAATGCGTAATCACCGTTTTTACACGCGTGCTGATGCGACGCCGTTGTATGCAGAATATTGAAGAACGGTGCGTTCTTGAATTTGCGTATCAGGTCGCGGTACTGAGTACGGTTGAGATGGTCAAAGTCGAACTTAACCACACTGTCTTCCAGGATAGCGTTCTTACGGCGACCACCAACAGGCGCAATTGCTTTCTGCTTAATCTTGGCCGCGTCGTACTCTTCCTTAGTCCACGACGGGTCTACGGACAAACGCTTCGATGTATCGCAGACATACTCTACGAACTGCTCCAGCGGCATTTCACGAGCTACAGGGTTTTTATCGAACGTGTTGCGCAGCGTTGCAAAAACAATATTCATTTCTTTTTCTCCGCACGTTCTAAGGCTTCCTGCATACGGCGCATTGCGCGGTTCATCTTTACCGGTGCGAAGAAGTCAGCGCCGTGTTTCTGACGGCGTAGCTGTGGAACTATTAACTTCGTCATTGTATAATCCTTGTGCTTACTTTGATAATTTGTGCTTTGGCCCCGACGTTCTTGCGTTGGGGTTTCTTTTTACCGTTTAGCCAACCCTTCCAGCAAATTTTTATACTCTTCAAAATATTCCTCGACCAAATCATCGCCGAAATAGAAGTCGATATACTCGAGATTATCTCTTACGTTAAGCGATGCCGACATTGTGCTTAGTTGGCGTAAGCTAATTAGCTTCATTTCTGTTTCTACGCAGAAAGGCCGGTAGGTATCAAGGTGGCAGGAGATGTTGAAGCATAAAGCGAACTCTCCGACCACGGAGTAGACCATATACACTTCGTTTTCTGCCTTATTGTGGAAAATTACACCTTTCATTTCACGTTCTCCTTAATCCATGCTTCAACTTTATTACGGTCAAATGTTCCTGGTAAACGGCGACCCATAACTTTAATACAGCAGTCAGGGAATTTGCCGCTGCGTAACCAGTTATTAATTGTCTGACGTGTCACCCCGATACGCTCGGCTACCTCATTCTGTGTCATGTAATGTTGCATTTTTATATCTCCTGTTTGTTTAGTGAAACCGAGTATAGGATAGCGGGAATGTAAAAGCAACCAATCCCTGCAATATTTAATCTTTACAAAAAAGTTATTGAAAGTTCTTGACATGTGTTTGTATAATGGTTTTGGGACTTGTATATATTACGGAGTTGACGAACCCTCCCCGAGGGATTCGTCAACCCCTCCCAGACAGCTGAGATGCTTGCCCAACGGTTTAAGGATAAGTGTATCTAAATCTCATTTAAAGAAGTAACCAGCTGAAATATCTACTGTTTCTTAATGTGCCGTAGATTCGCAACCGTAAAAATGTAACGATTATCGGGCGGGCCTTAAGGCCTGCCCTTTAGTTACCAAGTAATAAGAATAAAGGCACAACCCTACCTGAAGAATCACAACGGCAACGTAACTATTCTCTTGCGCACCCCAACATAATAGGTTACTATTCACTTATCGGAACGAAACAGAGGAGTGAGGGTTATGTTTAAACGTGGTCAAATCGCACGAGATAACAACGGTTCTATTTATTCTATCCGTAGCATGGAGATTTTTAACGGGTTCTATCGTGTGCAGGATGTTGTTTCAGGTAAGGTGCTTGTACGCCATGCTTCCAATTTAAAGCTCATCGGCAACAATTTTAAATTCAAAGGGGTGGAGTGATGATTAAGCTAGAGATTAAATCGAAAGAGACAAAACAAACTGTAGCCAGTAAAGAATTCAACGGTAAATCTGAAATAGGTCCTTGGCTAAAACAGTACGTACATTTACAGACGGTTTACATCCTTCTGACTAGCGACAGCGGTATAACTACCGAACTAACGGCATTGGATAAAGAGGGGCGAAGTGATGGAAGAATTATTTGAAGAACTGAAACATCATAGACTGGAGAAAGTGCATTTCCAGGTAAACAGATACGAAGTTGTTTTATTAGACGGCCCAACTATTTCTTCCGGGGTATGCGAAGACTTGCTAAAAGTTTTACGTGCGCTACGAACGGCATCGAATCATGATGCTCGTGCCGAAGACTCTGAGGGAGGTTGCCGTGAATAATTACCCGTTTATTTTAATTGTCAGCGCAGTTTATGTGGTGCACGCGTTATGGGGGTTGGTATGAGAATCCGTATAACTGACCGCAGGCTTATAGATTTCGGTATCTCGGTAGGTGATGTTTTTCTGGCGTTCAGCAGCAACCATTATGGTTTTATGATTGAGTACAAAGGGTCGTTATTGTTCGTGTATCGGGATGAATGCGAGGTTCTGGTATGAGAGAAGCATTCGAACGGTGGGCCGTCGTCGAGGGTCTGCCGGTAAACAAGGGTTCAAAGAAAGAGTACCTGAACGCTAAGACACGTCTCGCGTGGCGGGCGTGGAAAGCTGGTGTGCAAACTGTGATGAATAGGGGGTGAGATATGGGTGAGTGGATTAAGTGTAGTGAGCGGATACCGGAGCCTTATGAATACGTTCTTGTAACTGATTGTTTTGTTGGCTGTGAGGTTATGCGTGTTAATTCAGATGGCTACTGGGGGCCTGCAAAGAGTTTATATCACGGTGATATAACGCACTGGATGCCATTACCGGGGCCGCCAGAAGTGTGATGTTCAATAGTTTGGGATTTTACTGAGTGACTTACGCTGCTACACAGCAGCGTATCATTTTTCTCATTTTTGTTCTATTTCACCAAACGCAACAATCGAAGCGACTATTGCAGGAGATGCAACAATGAAACTGAATGACATCGTGACCTGGACCGGTAGAAACGGAGAAAAGCGATTCGGGCTTATTGTTGAGTCAGACGGCAACAAGTACCGTGTTATGCGATGGCGTCAGTGAGCACGCCGCCCGAGGTACTACTGGATTCGTGGCGAACGATTATCTTTAAAACACCAATAAAATTTACTTGCACACTGGGATAGAATAGGCTACTATTCATTTACACAAACGAGAGGAGAGACAGAGATGAAAGCAGTAACTAAAGATGAGTTTTTCAGCACAGTAGAAGGTCTTATGTATAACATGGTTATTAATGCGGGTACGCCAGAGTCTATCTACATAGATAGCGGTAATAATCTTGTCGCTAAAGCAACATGGAGTTACCCGGAAACCGTGTATGAGGTTGCGCAATGACCCCCGCAAAAGCACGTGCGCTGTTACGCCGCAATGGGATTCTTGATGAGGTGGACATCCTTGTAGAGAAATACGGCATACACATGATAGGTCGCCAGCCGAAAGGCGATATGCGTTGGATGGCGGGGGTCCCCGGTACGCCAGGCGTGTCATACGGCGACACATTAACCCATGCGGTCCATACTTACATTATTGAGTCGGTACTAGGAGAAACCAATGAGTAACAAAAACGAAGTATTCGAGTACCTGATTGGCCAGTTACGGCAGCAGGTAAATTGCAACCAGTGTGAAGACCTGGCGCACGAGGTGCAGTCACTTAAGAATCAGTTACGTGATATGTCGGAGCTGGTGGATGAGCTACTGGGGACAATAACGTTAATGAACGGGAAATCTAGTCGCCGTAAGGAAGATACTCAGTACAACGCCTGGAGGCCGCATTATGGTGCACGACAACCTGTGCCGGATGGGACTATGGTATTTATCCGGTATCGCAACGGGGAGGAGCCGAAACACAGTGTAGCAGCAGAAAAGCGGTCGTGGATTTGGGATGGAACATACGCAGACATAGTGGAATACAAGATTGACACACAGGAATGTGAACATGACTATCGTTTGGTTCTGTGGTGTAGCGACTTACAGCAGTGCTCTAAATGCGGGGTGATCAAATGACCAGCATATTATTTATCTGGGTACTGTCCGCGGGCCAGATGCAACTAGCGGCAGCAGAAACGTTTTATTCGATGGAGGCGTGCCAGTCCGCGGCACGCGCCGCAGAGAACGCGCACTTCCTGTTTCAGGGCGACAAGCCAAACGATTCAGAGGTACGCGCTATCTGCTCACCTAAGCGACTTGGTAAACAGGAGAAGTGATTATGAGCGCCGAAGCGATGAAGAAAAAGGTTTTGAACGCTTTGCAAGAAGCAGTGAACTGTGGTGCCATTAAAACATTCACAGAAAGGCACGTCGGTGAAGTGACAGTTCACTGCTTTAATAGTAACAAAAACGGAATTGTGGTCATCATGCTTTTAAGGAATAGCGATGATACAGCCATCCTTTACGCTGGCGGATATGAGCTTATCGTTGATGATTTATTCATCACTTGCGCTGACGGCCTTGACCCAATGTTAACGTTCGAGCGGCGCGGCATCCGTGTTGCAACGTTTGGAGGGAAGTTATGACATCAAATCTTAAAGCCCGTTTATTACCCATAAAGCCTCACGTGCTGTATAAGATGGACCAGCTCTATCTGCTCACCCAAGCGACTTGGTAAACAGGAGAAATGATTATGGTACAGAGATATACCTACGACCAGATATTCGGGTTTACTCCCGATGTTGAGGGCGTGTTAGTGCTTTACGAAGATTACGCGAAACTCGAAGCTGAGTTACAGAAATACAAAGACCAGTTCCCGGATTACGTCGAGTGCGCGAACTGTGGGTCAGTTACGCATGTGGAAGGGGTGGAGTGATGGTGCAGAGATATGAGGTAAAAGCGTGGGGCCTGCCAGAGCCTGAGATGGCTGAGTACGCATATGGCGATTATGTAGAATACGACGCTTATCTGAAACTTGAAGCAAAGTTACGTGAATTCGCTGAACAGGTAATGTACGAACCTTGTTCGAAAGTTACAGAAGAAATGGCCCGCGAGATTCTCGGAATATGAGCCTTGCAACTGACATCCTGAAACGAAGCGGCCTTGCGCCGCTGTCACCGAGAGCTAAAACACAGATATACAAGCGTCGCCGTAACGCGCTGTACCCGGAGATTCAGGCCAGACGTAAAGCGGTCCGCGCCTGTGGATTCCAGAACGGGAAGGCCGTGAATCTCGGTGAGTTTAAAACACAAGAACGCGCCGCAATCGCTAATCGACTATTTAATTACTGGAAATCGCTGGGGTACGATGATATTCCGACGAAACCCCAGAGACGACAATACATCTGGAGACACAAATAAACAACTATTAGGATAATTCCTACCCGTGGTATCCTCCAGTTACTGCATACTTAATACGCACCTGGAGGATTCATCTTGGATAAATTTACTGAAACAGTGACAGGCTGGCTTCTCGCTGCCGCGCTAGCCGGAGGGGTCATCGGACTACGACAACATAAGTCCGTTATTTCTGGACCCATCGACGGCTTATTCTTTATTGTAACCGGCTTCGCTTGCGCCGTATTCGGTGCGCCTCTCGCTGCCCAATGGTTCGGCATTACCGGGGAGCGTGAAATCGCTGGTCTGGGTTTCATCATCGCTATTCTCTGGATGCCTATCTATTCCCGCCTCTCCGGTATCGTCGCCGGGGAATACATCTCACGTCGAGGAGGCCCGGATGAATGAGTTATTCTGGTTCGGCGGTATGCTGGCAATCGGGGGTACATCGCTGTTTAATGTGTACCATCCCAGCGTTGATGACGGGTTATTCGGTCGGGTGCTCTATATCCTGACTGCTATCGTCTGCGCCGCCGGATGTATCCACCTGTTACAGGGCAGCGTGTCACCAACGCTGCCTGAGACATTAATCACATTAGTTGCGCTGCGCCAGATTCGTCAGGCGTGGCTGTCATACGGAGGACATAAGCGTGTCTCGAAATATTTCAGATAATGGACTGCATTTCACCGCCGCGTTCGAGGGGTTCCGTGGTACTGCATATCGTGCTACGCCAAATGAGAAGTACCTTACTATTGGATATGGGCATTACGGGCCGGACATAACACCGGGTAAGACCATCACGCCGGGACAGGGCCTTCTGTTACTGAATCGCGATATGGCTAAGGCCGTAGCCGCGGTTGACGCAGCGGCGCATCATTCATTGACACAGGCGCAGTTCGACGCCGTGTGCGACCTGGTCTATAACGCAGGTGCGGGTGTTATCGCGGCTACTACCGGCACCGGTAAGGCACTGCGCTCCGGTGATACCGCGACGCTGCGCGCTAAGCTGGCGCTGTTCATCAACCAGAACGGCAAACCATTACTCGGCTTGCGCCGCCGTACTGCGGGTCGTCTGGCGCTGTTCGACGGCAAACCGTGGCAAGAGGCTGAGGCTATCGGGAGGGCGGTTAAATGACAGAGATTGACTTCATTCTGTTGTCTATCGGAGTTGGTGCGGTAGTTGGCGCTTTCTGGGGTGCTATTGATGCGTTTCGCAAAGGTTGACACCTGAGACTAATCCGACGATACTTAAATCACCTCCTGTTCCATCCCTCTGCTCTCCAGTTTTATCCCGGCCCTGACCCAGCCGGGATTTTTTTATCTATTTTCTGTAATGACTAGTTGACTATTACCTTAGACCCTATTATATTTACTCCATCGACAACGAGAACGGAGTAGAGAAGATGAAATGCTTTGTTATTACAATTAACCCCTACGCCAAATATGGACCATTTAAAGACCAGATATCGGCTATTAAATACGGAAACTCTCTTAAGACGCGTTATAAAATAGTGTGGAAGGACTACTAATGAAAATCACAGATATCGAGGCATTCAAAGACGCACAACTGATGGCCCGCATCGCCGTTAGTAAACTGAGCAACAGCATTCCAGCGTCCGCGTTCTGGTTCGCTGCGATGCAGACACTGAAAGCAGCTTATGCCGGAGAGAAGAAATGAGCGAACAAGGTCAAGTAAGCCAACCGTTACGAGTAGGCCGTAAAGTCAGTCACACCCCGTTCCCGACACGCGAGGAGCTGATGAAACGTAACAGTTTCCCGGGGCCGGACAAGAACAAGTATCTCAATCGCATGTGGGGAGAGCGTAAAGAATGACTGACCGTGAATACGAAAAGATGATGGTAGAGGCCGTTAACGGCGGCGTAGACGTAAGCCACGTGATGCACGTCCTGAATACTAAAATCGCAGTAGCGGAGCAAATGGTAGAGTCGCTTTACGAGACTCGCCGTGAACTGATTAACCGCTTCAACCTGAACAAGGGGTGCGCTATTTCTGACGATTTCGATGGGGATTACCGAAATGGAGATTTTTATGAGGGGGCCGAATAATGCCTAAAATCACAATCGCATCGCTCGAGCGCCGTATTATGGTGCTTGAGTCAGAGAAACAGACGCTAGGCGGGCAACTGTCAATTAACGGTGAGTTTCAACTGGAGGCATTTAAGTTGTTGCTTGATAAGTTGAAAGAGGGTGAAAAGCCTTGTGCGCATGACTACTACTTACATGTGGTTGGCGGGTTACATCGAGCCACGTGCATTAAATGTGGTGAAGCGTATGGAGTCGCCTAAGCCAGTAGTAATTGATGGCGTCCTGTGGAAACCCTACTCGGTTAACCACATCGACGCCGACGGGAAGAAGTTTAGCTTCTACATTTTTGCAATTAGCCGTGAGCACGCCGCTTGTGTGGTCGATGATATACGAGAAACGGCGTGGCTTGGCGATGAGGTAGTGGGGTGATTATGTTCAGTGACATCAACGCGGCAATCGAAGAAGCAATATGGCGGCGCTATAACGGCGAGCAACAGCGGCACTTTTGCCTCGTGCAACGCGGTAACATGATTGCCGTAGTGCAGGACCGGGATAACAAATATCCGAATGCGATGTGGACAACGAGGAATTTCTTAGGATGATTACCAGCATCCCAAACCTGATTAAAGAATTCGGCACGATGGCCGAGACATGCCGACAAACCGGCATCAACGAAATGACTATTGCCAAGTACAGCAAAGACGTGAACTGCGAGCGCCACGTAATTTATAACAACCGTCTTATGACGCACGTTAAAACAAGCCCGGTGTTATTCACGCGCCGGGGTATCACTAAAACTGAGCAACGTATTGCCAGAGGGGAGAACGAATGCGGCTACTAATCATCCCTAACGTCTGGGCTATCGCTGTAGCTAACAACCATTACGGCGGCGATGGTAAAAGAGCACCACGCAACGGCTTATATAACTGATACCAGCCCTCTACGGAGGGCTTTTCTGTACATCCCGCCCAATCCCCTTATATAATCCATTTAGACGCGTAGGGCGCGTCTAATGCGATCTGATGGTCAGACGCATATGCAAGGGGATTCTATGAAGCTGAAACTCAAGCAGCCATCGCCAGAGGTGGTGCAAGCTGCACATGAAGAAGCTGTTAGCGCAAACCGTCGCCGTAAACGACCGCGCGGTAAACAGAGCCTTTATCAATCATCCCGTAATTCCGCCGCGTTGTGGGACCCGGACTATTGCGACGAATTGATTCGTTTCTTCGACCGCACGTCGTGGGAGCTTGTGCCTACCCCCAAAGGCGACGAACGCCCGCTGATTCAGGACAAACCGCCGTCACTGGCCCGCTTTGCCTTACGCATCGGCGTCACTATCCCGATTATTAAGCTGTGGCTGCGCGAGATTCCCGCATTCGCAGAAGCATGGGAGACAGCGCAGGCATTGGAAGAGGCATACTTCACTGAGACAGGGGCCGCAGGTATCTCTGCTACGTTTGCCGCTGCGAAACTTGGCCTTGGCAAAGAGAAACCAGTTGAATCCGCCGAAGAAACGGCACCGACTGAGATTATTTTCAGTGTTGCGGAGCCTGTAGGTAAAATTGTAACAACGAACATGGGTGAGGTAGAGGAATGAGTATTCAGCTATCCGCGCCGCAGGCACTGTTCCTGAATTGTGACAACAAATACAAGGCCTACGTAGGCGGCTTCGGTAGTGGCAAGACGTTTGTCGGCTGCCTTGACCTGCTTACGTTTATGCTCAAGCACCCCGGCACGCGCCTGGGCTACTTCGGCCCGACCTATCCCGCCATCCGTGACATCTTCTACCCAACATTCGAGGAAGCGGCTAACCTGCTCGGCCTTGATGTGCTGGTTAAATCCGGAGACAAAGAGGTTGTGGTTACTCGCGGTAAGACGGTGCTCGGAACGGTTATCTGCCGATCTATGGATAACCCCGGCTCGATTGTGGGTTTCAAAATCGCCGCAGCATGCGTGGATGAGCTCGATGTATTGAGCCGAGAAAAAGCTGAACTGGCATGGAACAAAATCGTCGCCCGTATGCGTCTGGTTATCCCTGGTGTAACCAACCACATCTCCGTCACCACGACGCCGGAAGGGTTCAAGTTCGTCTACGCCAAGTTCAAAGAGAACCCGACACCGAGTTACTCAATGGTGCAGGCTTCCACCCACGAGAACGCGCGATTCCTGCCGCCTGACTACATTAGCTCGCTGACCGAGACTTACCCAGCGCAACTGATTAACGCGTACCTGAATGGGGAGTTCGTTAACCTGACATCCGGCAGCGTCTACTACGCCTACGACCGACGTAAGCATCGCAGCAAAGAGACAATCCAACCGGGCGACACGCTGTACATCGGGCAGGACTTCAACGTTACGAAGAACGCCAGCGCCGTGTATGTGCAACGTAAAGACGGCTGGCACGCGGTAGCAGAACTGAAGGGCCTGTTCGATACGCCAGATACCGTGCGTGTGATTACCGAGAAGTGGAAGTCGCAAGGCCACCGCATCGTCGTTTACCCGGACGCCAGCGGCAAGAACCGCAAAACCAACTCGGCGTCAATCTCCGATATCGCCTTACTACAGCAGGCCGGTTTTGATGTTCGCGCTAAATCCGCCAACCCACCGGTTAAAGACCGTGTTTTAGCCGTGAATACCGCGCTGGAAAAAGGTAAGCTGTGGGTTAACGACCACTTATGCCCTGAGATAGCGAAGACGCTGGAGCAGCAGGCATATGATGATAACGGAGAGCCTGCTAAAGACGGCGTCATTGACCATATGGCGGATGCTCTCGGCTATCCTGTAGTTTATGAGATGCCGGTGGTTAAACCAGTAATCAACATCCCGGTGACTTTCGCACTTTAAGAGGATTATTCAATGTTAACTATGAACGGTCAGAATCAGGGTGTTAAGACAAAACACCGGGAATGGCTGCATCACTTCAATAAATGGCAGAAGGTGCGCCACGCGCTGGAAGGCGACCTCATCCGTTACCTGCGCAATGTCGGGAAGAACGAGCCTGACCTGACCTATGCGGCACAGCGCCAGGAAGAATACGAGAACGGCGCTATCTGTTACAACTTCACTAAACGTACCCTGGCGGGGATGGTCGGCAGTGTCATGCGCAAAGACCCTGAACAGATTATCCCGCCTGAGCTTGAGTATCTGTTACGTAACGCCGACGGTTCCGGTGTCGGTCTGTGGCAGCACGCGCAGGATACGCTGATGGAGATTGACTCGGTGGGGCGTGGCGGGTTGCTGGTGGACGCCCCAGAGACAGCCGCGGCGACGGCAGCCGAACAGAACGCTGGATTATTAAATCCGGTCATCGCATTCTATACCGCAGAGAACATCATCAACTGGCGACTGACTCGCGTCGGTTCAGTGAACCGCGTAACGATGGTCGTGCTGCGTGAGGTATGGGAATACTCTGAACCGGGAGCAGAGTTCGAAACAAAGTTCGGTGAGCAGTACCGTGTTCTCGATTTGATTGACGGGCGCTACCGCCAGCGCATTTACCGCTTCGATTCCGAAGGTGGCGCTCAGGGTGACGTAATCGAAATCTTCCCGGAACTCGGTGAACAGTTACGCGGCAAAATCCCGTTCACGTTCATCGGGGCAAGCAACAACGACGCGACCATAGATGACGCGCCTTTGCTGCCGTTAGCCGAGCTTAATATCGGGCATTTCCGTAACAGCGCGGACAATGAGGAATCCAGCTTCGTTGTAGGGCAGCCTACTCTGTTCATTGCACCTGGTGAGAACATGAGCATGGAGCAGTGGAAGGAAGCCAACCCTCACGGCGTGCACATGGGGTCACGTTCAGGTCATAACATTGGTTACGGTGGCAATGCATTTCTTGTTCAGGCAGGAGAGAACAACCTCGCCAAACAGAATATGCTGGATAAAGAGAATCAGGCCATTCAGATTGGCGCGCAGCTTATCACCCCGACGCAGCAAATCACCGCCGAATCCGCCCGCCTGCAACGTGGCGCTGATACGTCTGTTATGGCGACGATTGCACGGAACGTAAGCATGGCGTATACCGATGCGTTGCGCTGGGTAGCTGCGATGCTTGGGCTACGTGAAGGCACAGAGATTGAGTTCAAACTTAACATGGAATTCTTCCTGCAGCCGATGACAGCGCAGGACCGCGCACAGTGGATGGCGGATATTAACGCAGGCCTGTTACCGGCGACCGCTTACTACGCCGCGTTGCGTAAGGCCGGTGTAACCGACTGGACAGACGAGGATATTCAGAACGCTATTGAGGACGCACCGCTGCCGTTGGGTGCGGTTGCTCAGGTAGCAGGAGAAATTCCGCAGTCCGCGCAGCAACAAGACGCCATTCAGCAGTAAGTTCATCTATAGCCCCGAAAGGGGCTTTCTTATAG
>ENA-OYVX01000070-OYVX01000070.1-human-gut-metagenome-genome-assembly--contig:-NODE-70-length-72660-cov-34.613264_pt1 | contig 72660 bp, 75 predicted proteins | sample MGYA00244159_ERZ653375 | MGnify/ENA primary metagenome ERZ653375 (study PRJEB26926, sample SAMN06164942) | human gut metagenome | biome: ENVO:00009003; feature: ENVO:2100002; material: ENVO:00002003... | reverse complement strand
CCTCTTGTCTCGTGGGCTCGGAGATGTGTATAAGAGACAGATATTCTTAAGATAAAGTATTATAGATTTATCAGTACGTTCATCCATATAAGCTCCAACACAAGTCTTAGGATTTGATAAATCTCCTTTAAATACAGACACTATTCCTGATTCAGCAACAATATCAGTTTCATTATAGTCACTATCAGAATATTTTATATAAAATATATAATTCCCTCCTTTGAGAGTTCCAAAGTAATCTACATTTTTAAATTGAATCTTTGGAATTCTAGTAACGTTTCTAAATAACCTAGTTTGTTGATCTAATTCATTTTCTGTATATAAATTAGATTGTTTAATTTGGTTTCGATTTATAATTTTATATCTATTATTTTCTAATAACGCTACTCTAGTATTTATTATTCTAGGAGGATTTTTATCATCGTTGAATATTAAATTTGTACTTCCATCATAAGAACTTTGACATTCTATGTCTATAGGATTTTCTAGATCTAATTTTAATTGAGAATTACTTACTGTAAAATCATCAATCTGATCATCAGATTTTTTTAAATTACGTAAAGGATTATACTCTCAAGCAATATCTCCAGTATCCTTGTACTTTTTTACTTTCAGTTTTATATCCATTATTGCCCGTCATCATATATATTAGAAATAAACTCTCTTGCTACAGAACGCGTATTATTATCTGTCTCTCTCATAAACAATTCTAAAGTAGCATCCATATTAGATCTTACTTGATCTGTAAACACCATACTTTTTATAGCATTAGTTAATTTCACTTTATTTGCATTCTCATTATACTCATGAATAAGATACAGGTCCCCACTTTTTATATTTGGCTGTCTTTCTAATTCATCTACTTTAATTCTTACATCACTATTCTTATTATCTATTAACCTTTGGAGTTCATATTTAAAAGATTCATCAGGAGTAACTATACAATTAAAATTGACATTTGTATTTGTAGATATCACATTATTGTCTGCAAAAGATACTCCATTAAATATTGAATCTATTTCATCTGGAATGTCAACTCCCTCATCCATGAAATATTTTCAATCATATGTTCCAGAAAGATTAATAGTTTTTATATATACTGGATTTATAAGAGATTCTCCATAGTTATATAAAGAATAATAAATTATATTATTTTTAGAAGACATACAATATCTTAAACAGTATATCATCATAAGATAGGAATACATACAAGTTTTAGAAATATAAGAAGCATCTTTCTCTGAAGGCGCCTTATTAGCACAGTAATATATACAAGGTCATGAATTTTTTGTTTCATATGACATTGCAAGACAGAAATTATTTGCAGATCCGTATCTGCCAAAGAAACCAGAATCTCCAGAATGGCTACTATCATTACTATATTTTGCATTATAGAAATTATATATATTAAATCCATAATCATCTGCATAACTTTTTGTACTAGTTGCAGAATGGCCATCTGGTTTTCAATCTGTTCTATGCCAATTAGTTCCACTTGAAATATTTAAATCTCCAAGAACACTAGGTCAGTTCTTTTCTGGAGTGAATTCTTCTGTATTCTCACCATAATACAACTTATTGTTTTCAAACCTAATAGTAAAAGGACCTACCTCTTTCCACCAGAAACACATTGATCATTTATCTCTTCCAGAACCGTCTTTTCTAAATTCTACATATTCAGGTCTATATTCTATTGTATGAGTATCGTCTTTATCTGTAACTTTAGTTTTAGTTTTTCCAATAGGATGATATTCATATAAATATTTATCACTACTACTGATTTCTTTTACAATATTATATTCAGTATTTGTAACTGTAAAAGTATTAAACAAATCAAGTGAAAAAGATCCATCTATTTTATTAAAGAGTAGTGTATAAGTATTGCCTTTAGAATCTATAGCCTTGCCATTGTTAACAGTAACGCCTTTAGAAGTGATTCATCTTCATAATCTACCGTCATCTCCATTTTGGTCTTTTGGAACAGATATAGTATATACTTCAGAGTTTCCTACCTTTTTAATAGAATATGTATTGCCTTGTTTAAATATAGTCTTAATTCCAATCTTAGAAGTATCATACGTTTCTCCAGGAGGTTCTGGATATACTAATTTAATTTCACTAAAATAGTCACTAGAATCAAATGAATAATTATTTATTTTTTCATCTTTTGAATCTTCATTACCTCTTCGTTTTAGAAAAGCAGTTTCTGTAAACGCATAATTACCTGAATTAAGTTCGAGTTTTATATAATCAGCAAAGTAATTTACAAGGTCTTGTCCTGTAATATCCTTAAAGTTATCTTTAACATAATATCACCTATTTACAAGTTCTGTGGCATAAATTCTATTTTCGGCAGGTTCTATATCTCCTCTAATAGGATTTCCAGATTCAATATTAATAACATAACGAAGACTTAGAAAGTATATATCCTCTTTATTAAAATTAACTTTTTTTATCTTAGGTTCTCCAGTTTGAGTAGTATCATACTCTGCTATGTCTTCATTATTTTCAGAAAAGGGTATATCTATAATAATAGTTCCATTACTTATTATATCAGAAACCGAAGTCCAATCAATAGCAGTATAGGGGTTGTCTGAATCTGAAGTAGAATATCTTTCTAACTTATATTCAAGGCTAACTCCAGGAAAACTTTCTCAAGAAGTAAGCATTGTTAGAGAATTATCTCCTACAAAATATTTAAAATAATTTCTTCCAAAGTGTATTTCATTAGGATCTATTGTTATAGGATCTCTAGAAATTGTTTGTGTAAATTGACTATATATTATATAATTTTTCTTACCTTCATTTTCAACTAATAATGCGGGAGTAATATATTTGTAGTTTCCAAGCGTTTTTGCCTCAATAGTATTAAATATTATAGACTGGAAATTATTATAAGATATTAATTGATTAGGCTCTAGACTTATTGGAGATAATTTACTTATATTTTTTTCATCTAAAGTATCATAATCATGTAAAAAATATACTAAATTATTTTGAATCTTATCTAAATCTCCATCAGCATAATTTACAAGATTCCAATAAGTTTGTACTCTAAGATCTCCGCCTGGATAAACTTTTATAGCATTTGAATCACTATTATCTACATATATCTTACTTTTATCAAAATATATATTAAATTGTTCTGGAACCGTAATACTAAACTTTACAGCAAGCCAACCAGGAATATCCCAAGATACAGGAATCCAATCACTTCTATTAGTTGTGGATTTATCGACTTGTAATTCAAGAAGCCCATCTATATTATACAATTTATTTTCATCTGTAAGAATATAAGGAACTAAGTGTCTATAGTATTTATTGTTTAACTGTTCAAGTGCTTCCTTAAAGGAATATTCATCTAAATTTTCATATATAAGAAGATACTTATCTCCTGGATTTAAATAAAAATTAGAATCTTTACTAAGAAGTATGATTTTAGTTTCACCTTCTAAATCTTTATATAAAGATGTTTTATCAATAATAATATCCTCAATTGTAGCATCCTTATTATCTACAATTGGGGTAAAGATTGTTTGTTGTGATGGAAAACTTCCAATTTCTACTTTGTCGTCAATTGGATTATATGAAATAATATATAATACTCCTTGGTGTTCTTTCATTCCAACAGGAACAAAACCATTACTCAAAGCTCCATTTTTAAACCCATAATTACCCATATCGTTTTGTAAGGCAAATTCATTACCATTATAAGTAATTAAAGTGCCGTTTAAACAATCAGTCATTACAGTATTTGGAACCATTAATGGTTCTATATCCTTTATCATTCCTCCATTAAACTGATTTATTTGATTTAATTTGTTCTTCATAGTTATTATGTAGTTATTGCTGCAGAAGGAATCTTAACTTCTCCAGATGCAGATATAGTAATTTGAGTATCTCCACTTCCTAAAGTTGCAGAACCGTCTTCATATACAACTAAAGGCCCAAACTTACAAAAAGTATCATAGTTATTAATATTATATAGATTGCCTCTCTTCAAACTACATTTGCCTGTATTTTCGATACTAATTCAATTTTCTTGAGCATCGTTTATTCCAACGAATGATGTTCCTAAAGCAGATATTTTAAGATAACTCTTTTGTTCAGCACTATTGTATAAGTATATAGTTGGGTTATTTAAATAACAGTTATCACTATAAATCCCTATTCCAGAAGGATTCAGTATATCGTCTGATATTACAGATAAATTTCCAATAACTGTATTACTAGTTTGATAAAAACTGATAGATTCAGGATTAGTTTCTAGTATAATATTATAATACTCTGAAGTTTCTTCAGGCTCTTGATAATATTGTACATTAATTGAGGTAAACGGTTGTTCTTCAGTATCTGAAGTTAGATTCTCAGCTTCTGAATATGCATACAACCCAATAGATTCTGAAGAAAGAGCTAGAAAGCTTGCTTTATCTGAAATGTATGTAGTATGTACATATATTTCGTCATTATTAATACCTGTGACTATGAACTTTGCACTAATATTCTCAATCTCCTCAGATGTATCTTTTTTGTATTCATTTATAATTAATTCTCCCTCTGTACCAGGAGTAACAAATCCTGAATCTATATATAATTTTAAAACAACACCATTAAATGTAGATTTATCTTCCTCTGGAATAATGTAAATTTTTGTTATAATCTCATTGTATAGATTAGATGAACGTGCAATATTTTCTGCACTTTCAGTAATTTCTGTATCTTCTGTATCTTCTGTAATTTCTTCAGGATCTATATAATAATTATCTGCAACAGATAATGGTATGCACGAAATATTCTTTCAAGATTCAATGTTTATTGGCTCCCAATAAAAAGATTCTGATAAAAGTTGTTTATCAAAATCTAATTGATGAGAGGTATATATTGATGGAGTTTGTCAATTATAACTTGTATTTACAGATTTTACAAGATCTTTAGCAAACTCAACGAATGTAGTCTTACTAGTATTTATTCCTTTTACAGAATATAATTTATATAGAAGCTGTAAAATATTTATTCCAAGATCATATAGATTTCCATCAATATCTAGCTCGCTTGCTGTAACACTTATATTTCCTCCAATTGAGATATTTCCAGAAAGAGTTTCAAAACTAAGTTTTTTAATATTAGCATTACTACAAACTACTGTATTACATGTAACTTTCCCATCTTCAGCTATAAATTTTCCATCTGTAGTTTCTAATGTATTAAAAGAGATGTTCTGTTTATTTAATAATGCTTGAATATCATTTCAACTATGCCCATCAATAAACTGTGCATTAAGATTACTTATAACTTCTGAACTACTTAATTTAAATGGCGGAGTCCCATTAAATATTACAGTATTATCAAATATTATATTCCCTTCAAGAGAAGCATCTGAATTTTGAGAATCACTAAAACTAAAATAACTATTATCTAATGTATAATAAATTCCTCCGTTTAATGCAAAGATTATTTTTCTATCTCCAGGATATTCATACTGCCCTGTCTCATATAATAATATATCGTCTACAATTATAATTTTAGACTCTATAGATTCTTCGTCTTCATCATCAGTTGTTTCTTTATCATAATTTAACTTATAATATTTATCTCCAACTTTTACTCTTATTACCCCACTAGTTTCAAAAACTAAATTTCTTCTAGGAGACCCTATTATTTCTTCTTTTGCCATATTAAATCATTATTATTTTATTTTTTACATCTCTATATGCTATATATTCAAAGTTTCTTGTTGTGATTTCACTTTTTAAAAATGTCCATCCAACATCAATTGGATAGTATAATTTAAAGAAATGTGTTCTAGATCTATCTAAATAACACTCTTCTTGTATTTTATATAACTTCAAATCTCTAAACTTTATTTTAGATCTACGCTTTGAAGTTATCTGAGTTTTATAAAATTCTCACTCAGCTTCAGTTAGACCGAAATAGTACGCTCCGTTATATACTTCTTGAGCGTACTTATATTTCAGTCTTAATTTAATACGATGTTTAATATTATTATATCTAACTCTTTTATAATCATCAAAAAACATCTTTCCACAAAAAGCAGTATAGTTATGATTTCCTAAAACTACATCTGCTCCACTTTTAGCTAATAAATGAAAACTACTAAAACCGTGTTCTATAACTCTTTTTAACTCATCTTTTGAGATCTTTGGATATTTTTCTTGTATAATACCTAAATAATCGTCTAATTCTTTAATCATAATTAATAGTACACTTTTGCTTCTTCAGTATATTGATCTATGAGTTTTTTAAGATATTTATCAACATAGATTGGTTTTTCCATAGTTTCTTTATTATGTTTCATATATCTATATACTAGCTGGTTTCCTGTAAATTGAGATAATACAAAATCAATATTATTAAATTTACCTCTTCTATATGCTTGTTTAAAGTCTTCATCTGCAATTTGTTTCATAGAAATTTCTCCATAGTTTCCAAACCGCAGAGGTAGTACAAAGGTAACATTATTATTTATAATATCCAATAAGATCTCATAAAAACAGTCATCAAAAATCTTAGCAGCTAGGTTCTTACGATCTTTATATCTATTTTTTACTCATCTTCCTTTTAATAACTTAGGATTTAACCCATTATATAGTTCCCTAGAGTTAAAACCATGAGGAAACATTTTTTTATTCATTAGTTAACAGGTTTAAATGATTTCTTATATTGCTTTCTATCCCAACGTGTACGAGCATCAAGAATCTCATTCATTTCATTTTGTGAGATATGTTCAGGAACTCTAGCATCACTACAAGCTCTTAATCATTCTTGTTTAACTACTTGAGCCATTTGAAAAGAATTGCCATCTCTTAATACAAGACTCTTTTTATATAAATCAATATATGCTGCATATGCAGCTAATGCAGTTAATTCTTTATCTGTTATAAGTGGAAGTCCGTCATCATCTACAATTACACCATGATACAGTACAGATACATTCGAATAATCTCTATCAAACTCTAATGCATTATTTATCTCATTATAATTTAATAGTTTTCCTGATTGATATAAAGGATCTTTATTTCATTTTCAAGCTTCATTATATCTTTCATAATAAGCATTTTGAACTAATGGAAAAATACTAGTATCTGAAGTAGATTGAAAGTCTTCAAATGGAATTGTCACAGATTCTATAAAAGATAAATTACAAGGTAATTCTAGTATTCTGTTTGTAGTATCTCCTACATATCTATACATTCTAGAATGTTTGTTACCTATTAACTGTAAACCATTTAAAACTATATCCTCAAAATTATCAGGATTTATTGTAACCCCGTATAATATATTAGCAAGAGAATATACAGAATTTATATTATTTAACTTCATAACTATTTAGGAGTTTGGTCGTTAGGAGTGACAGGAGTAGCGAGTTGCTTATACCAGCGAATATATTTCTCAGTCATTCTTTTAATAATTTCATCAGATAGAATTCCACAATCTAGATATACTTCAGGATTTTCAGAACAACAATCTCATTCTAAAAGCTTTCTTGGATCTAAGAATAGTGCAATTACAGATATATATTTCACAAAAGGAACATTAAAAATATATCCGTCCATATTACCATTAGAATTAATTGCAGTATCTATATAGACATATGGACTTCCTGGTTTATTTTTTCTATACTTATGAAATCTATAAGTTTCATCTGTATAAATATTATAACGAGTATGTCTATCTATACTGCCAACAAATCTTATTGTATCAATTCCGTTTATATAAATAATCGGTGGAATTTCAAAATGTAATGCTTTTTCTCCAACTTGCAAATTACAACATTTTGACATGTAATCACAATCAACTTCAATACAATTAATTGCTAAAAACAATTCATCTAAATTAAGAATTCCTTTTAAAAGAAATTCTCTCATTATTTGATTACGCTCTGCCACTACTTCATCCTGAAGTTGCTCTACAGATATTTTTGGATTTGAAGTGATTCCTGCTAATCCAGTTACTGTATTATTATATACAGCACTTGCTATTGCTTCTATTGTCATAAACTTCAGTTTAAAAATTAAAGGCAGGACAGGGAAATTACCCCGCCCTGCCTTCTTCTAGTGATATATGTTAAAAGGAGTATTAAGCTCCTACTGTAAACTCTTGTTCTGCTACAGCATTACCATAAGAGGCTTTAACTGTAAACTTATTACCTTCTGCTGCAGTTTGTCCTTTTTTTGCAGTAAGCTTACCATCGTTATTGATTTGATACTTACTATCTTCTTCTTTAATTGAATATTTAATAAGATTTGGACTAACAGCGGGACCAGATACATTTGCTTTAATTATTGCTTTTTCTTCGTTAATATCCTGTACTGAAACCTTAAGTGCAGATACGAATTCGATATTAATTAATTCAGTATTATCAGGACTAACAACTTTAATTGAATCGTCTCCAAATACTTTTTTCAGATCCTCTTCAAACTTATCAACAAGTGATGATAATACATAGAACGTATGTGTCGTAACTGATTTAAGAGCTTGTCCTACTGTTCCCTGTCCATGAAGCCCCTTACGAGGCATGCAATATAAGAATGAGAATTGAGTATACAAACCTCCGTTTACTGGATACTCCTCTTCATTGAGAGCTGCATAACGTATATTAGGATAACTTGGGAAACGTAGATTCTCCTGAAGCCAAGCAGCAGTACCAATTTCCATTTTATTCTTAGTTACTTCTACAGCCTCATCAACCGTTACATATTGCTTCTCAGTGCAACTATCAGGACAACTAATACCTCTTTGTTCCTGAAGTTCAGCTACAGTAATGACCTGATGTGAATCAGTGCAACTTACAAGTACTTTGCCTGAATCTTCTGCAGATACTCTTACATATCTGTAGTTTTCAGGAATAGCCATTTCGATAGCCTTAATCATTTTTTCCTGAAGTTCTTTAGTCTTTCCTAAATCTTCAGTAGAAACCTCAAATTCAGCAAGTACAGCCTTACCAAAATTTGACCAAGGCATAGCGTAATCTGCAAGGTATTTACCGATTAGAGTAATACCAATTACTACTCTATAAGTACCTTCTTTCGTAGGTAAATTAAATGCTGCACTAGCGACTTGGCCTTTTTCTGCTGGAGTTTTGTAAATAACTCCTTCGACTAAGCCTTCTTTTCTATAGTCTGCACAACGTAATACTCGAAATAATTTAACAGGCCCATCCATAACCATAAAACGAGGATTTACACCATCGTCAAGCAGGTTTGAATTAATTATTACTTCTTTTTGAAAATCAAACATAATTTTTAATTTTTAAGTTAATAAATTTATTTATTTCCAGGAACTGCTATAGTTTGATTAATTGGAATGTTCGTTTGTAATCTTGGATCACTAGCATTCTCTAACAGTAATCTAACTGTTATATTTATAATCTCATAGCAAACATAATCTGGAAATTCCAAGACTTGAGAATTATCTTCAATTTCAAGATTCTTGTCTTGGGTCATGGAAACGTACATAGGAGACTTCAAATATGTTACATAAACTTTATTTAAAGCTCATGTAGAAGTACCGCTATGAATTTCCAATTTTACAGTAGATTGATTCGAAATTCTATTGTATTGTTCTTTTAAAAACACTTCATTTCTATATGTTAATTCAGAATCAGCTCATCCAGGCTGATAAGATCCGTTTTGAATCTCTGTATCCATGGTTAAATTCGTTGGAATAACTTCTGAATTTCTTAGAGGTTCAGTGTTATTATCATTATGATTAATAATATAATAGTAAGGCTTTTTATGTGATGGCCTCATATAATAATTATTAATAATACCTGCATAAAGATCTGCAGTTAACCTCTGACATGTTGATGTAATTGTTCGACCAACTCCATCTCCACATCTGGATTTATTTGAATCACTACCTGTAAATTCTGCAATACAATTCAACATATGTAAGTAATCTTTAGGTAATTCTAACTCTCAAACAGTATCATTGAATTCCTGTCTTGGAGCAATTTTACCTACTTTAATTACTGATGTAGTTTGTAAAAATCCTAAGTCATCTGAACTTTGTTGATTGTATTCGCTTCTGTTATATACACCGTTTATATATTGTTGAATTGCTTTATTAAACAAGTATATGAAGTCCTCAAGTAAAACTTGAGGAGCTTTCACCTTGTTGCATTCAACTAAAATGTATTCATATGCTTGTCTAATAGTCATTATATATTGTTATTTATTGCTTTTCTTCTTTTCCGTCTTCTCAACTTTTTCCTCAGCTTTATCTTCAGACTTTTCCTCTATAGGTTCTTTTAAACTTAGTTTCTGAAGATCAGGATATGTCTCTAATGTAATACCCTCGTAGATAGTTTTATTTGCAGGAATCTTCAAGAAGAGTAAGATAGATTCATCAGTTGTACCTAGACGAACATCCCCATACATCCAAACTCCACTTTGAAGGTTGATAACACGTTGTTCTTTTGCGTCAATAAGCAGCAGTTTAAGTGCTGTATCTGATCCTGTATAAAGGTCAATAACAACCATTGGATCTTTTTCCGCTCTTTGATATAAATAGTCCTGAACATCTGAGTCAGGAGCATTTCTCATTGATTTGCCAAGTAACCTTGTTTTGGTAAGTCTTCCTTTAGCAGAATCTTGTTCAATATAAGTGAACGCTTTTGTTACAAGCTTCATACGTTCGATACGTTTTTCAGATTCAACTCCAGGTCTTTCTACATAGAATTCAGCTTGACCATAACGTTTTGGACCTCCGTCAATTAAAAGATTACCTTTTGAATCTCTAGAATCTCTTTCAGGAGCAATTAAAAATGAATCTTTAATACAAGTCCAAATATTTCTTTCCAGAGGATTATCTAAATCAAACGTTTTGCCATCATAAATCTCTATTCGTTCATCTTCCTTAATAAAGTAATTACTATTAGGACTATTAATTTCTGCTTCACTTAGGATCATTTCTGTATCTCCACTAGCATCTACCTGACGAACTCTTTTTACAAAAGGATAATTTGAACCATTTGCTTGTTTTAAAGGATTAATAAAGCAATGTGCTTTTTCCTTACCATATACATTTCTTAAAGTTACTATATTATTCATATTTATTCTTATTAAATTTATCTATACCAAATAATGATATCTAAGTTTTAAATATTTTGTAGACTTCTCCCGAAGGAGAAGCCTACTAATATTCTATTCTATCTTTTTATATTACTTTTCACTAACTAAGATAAAGCTACGATATGGGTTGAATACACCAACACCAGCATAACCCCAGTCAATAAGTTTAGTTGCAGCTACTGGGCTTGCAACAGGACCACTTTCACGTCCACTTCTACGACCAACACCCTCTAACCAGTTATGGCAGAACTCATTGTTCTTGAATGTGAACATTGCAATAGCGGGTTTTCCACTAGCAGCATCAGCAGTCAGATCAAGGAAGATACCATATTTCTTCTCAGGGAATTCGATATCAAGAGCACGGTCAACTTTGAAAGTTACAGTATTACCTGCATACTCGTATGAGTTATAGGTTGCACCAACTTTGATATAATCATTAGCACCCTTAGAGAACATGAATGTACCAACAGTCTTCCAGTCACGAAGATATCCTGACAGACTATCTTGAATTTCAGCCCACATAGGAGTATTGCAAATAAAGATATATTTATTGCCAGTAGGATTATTTGATTTAGCGATCATGGCAAGGATAGCGGTATTCATAACTTTATTAGTCATCTTTGAATACACATATTTACCTGCGAAACGCTCAATCTGAGGAATAATACCATCGCCAGAGATAATAGGCTCGCCTGTTTCAGGATCAAAGATCTTAGGTTTACCATTCTTATCTACGTTAGTCTTACCCCAAAGCAGTGCATTTGCACGAGCAGCCATGAAGCTATCAAGACAATCTTTTTCTGCAGCATTCATTTTGTAAACAGGATCACTTTCTGTTCCTTTACCAATCTGAATGAAAACGTCCTCCATTGCACGATACTTAGCAGTGTAGTCTACATCTGCACGGTGTGTTGCAATAAATGTACGATGCTTTTCAACATTTGACTGATACTTAACGTATCCTTCCTCATGCATTTCAGGCTGATAGTTCGTTAAGAAACGAGTCTTCATACCTGGCTGGCAGAATTCAACATCAAGAGTAGCATTGTAATCTGAATCTTGTAGTTTACCTACAATCTCCCAGTCTCTATCTGATCTACGAACAGGACGTGACAGGAAGATAACTTGCTGACGTGATCCTTCGATGATCATTACGTCATTTCTCTGATAATAATTTTCAGGGAAGTGGAAGATGATATCAGTACCCTGAGCACCATCGCCATCAGGAAACTGTAGGAAAGGAATTCTCTTAATAAATCCTACATTAATGTCCCACTCTACCATAAATGAATTAATACTTTGGAAACTATTTTTCTTGTCTTTTTCCATTGTATATATATTCATCAGAGATTCAGTAAGGTACGATGCGGTATACTGCTCATAAAGTGATGATACAATACCAAGACGTGCAGGTTTTTCACCTAAAAATTTGTAAAAATCCTCATATGTACGAGTTGAACTCATCTGAGGACGTACTGTACTAAAACTAGAAATTCTCATATTGTTTAATTTAATTGTTTATTTATAATTCGTCATCTCATAATGACGCGATTGATTTATCTGGATTTGATTTATTTTTCTCTTCATTAGTAGGTATTACAGTTGAAGGTTTAGGAGGCTCATTCTTAGGAGCTGCGGGCTTCCTAGTTTCCTTAATTAAACTCTTATAATACTGAGAAATACCTGAAATAGCATCTTTACCAAAGAGACGATACCAAGCGAGCTCTACAAGAACTTGTGGATCATTTAAATCTTTAAAGAACTGGCTAGCTCCATTTTCATCTTGATCTAGAATATAACTAAAGATCTCTTGTTTATCGTGATCTTCAATTTGTAAACTATCAGATTTTTCATCTTGATAGTCAAGAGAGATTTCATTGAAATTTACTAACTGTTCCTCAAGTGTTGATTTAAATGCATTATACTGTTCCTCTTGAGCTCTTTGTGCATCTTCTACTGCTTTATCTTCTTGTGCTTTATATTGGTTTCGAATTGTCTCTACCTTCTTCTTAAATAAGTCTTCATTACTCTTTGCTAAGTCTAAATCTGCCTGAATCTCTTCTTCAGTCATACCTTCAAACTTAGATTTAAGATCGGCAATATACAATTCTTCATCAGAGTAATCATCTACAGAATAAGCTTTATTTACAGGACCATTTTGATTAATATAATCTTGTATTGCTTTCTGAGAATAATATTCAATAACGTCCTGGATAGTTGCGTTATTATTTCTTAAATATTCAATTGTTTTAACTTCATCATCAGATAAATCAGGCTTGGCTAATTCATTTAGAATATTTAATTGTTCGTCTCTATCCAACGAATTAAAGTCTACTTCTTGTTCATTACCCTCTTCATCTTGATAAAGTAAAGTTTTTCCATCTCTTAGTCCTCTACTTTTTAAGAACTCACTAAACACATCTAAACCCTCGCCAGCATTTAGGTCAGGGTTTTCAGGAGGTTCTTGGTTAGTAGGACTAGGTTCGGGTTCTGGCTCACTATTAGTATTTTGATCTGTAATAGGAGTTTTGTCTGTTGGTTCTGGATCTTCTAATAGAAAATCCATGTGGTTTTGTCCGTCGATAATCATAATTCTTATTTTTCCTTATTAATTGATTATTAATGTGTTTTAATATTCGCAGCAAATATAATATATAAATTTCTAATTTCCAAATAAAATAGAATAAATTTTATATTAATTCTCACTTTGAATAGCTTCTACAAAGTCTAAGATATTATCAGTAATAGATCCAGCTTTATCAAGCTTTTCAATAATTGACTTTAAGAATCCAATTTCACTGTCTGTAAATTCAACTGTTAATAGTTCCTTTTCAGGAGACCACATAATTCTACCATCTTTATTCTCAATCTTCAATGCTTCGACTTCCTCACTTGAAAAGTCAATCTTTTTCCGAACATTTCTTTTTGAAATCATTTCAGTTACAGAACCTTGCTCAGGAAGATTCATCAGTAACATTAATCGAGTAGCTACATTTAAATCAATTTTTTTCATTTTAGTTTTATTCATATTAGTTCATATTTTTAATTTGTATTTGCAAAGTTATAGATTATTTAATAAATAAACAAATTTTTATCTAATTTATTGTATATAAACAAAAAATGCCGCATTTCTGCGGCATATCTTGTAAAAATTAATCTTTTTTATCTATTTCTTTTATTTCTATGACTAGCTTTTGACGACAATCATCACATAAAAATCTTTTAGCTATTTTAAACATACTTTGACCAATTTCACCTGTTAAGTATTGATATTCTTCTCCATATGGTTTAATTTTCAATGCTGAACTAATATGCATTGCTAAATGACCTTTTTCATGATCAAATGTATTTTGAAATTCTTCAGCAGATGTTGTCAATCCAATAACTACAATGGAACATTTATGTTTGAAGTTTGAATAGGTAATTCCTATATTATATTGGTTACTTCTTAATAAATTTTCTGCTTTTACAAGTTCAGATCAACTACATCCTATTAGTTCTAATTCTTCTAGAATTTCATCTGTATAATAAGTATCTACTGCATAATATACAGTTACGTGCCAATCTCAATCCTCCAAATAAATGTTCTGTACTACCCCTACAGACTGAATCTGACTTTGAACTGAATTAATTGCTGATTGCACAGCATTGATATCGCAATTTAAAGTAGTAGCTAACTGACTAATTGCATTTCCGTTTCCATTAATAGCTTGTAATAGCATCTCTCTACCATAATCATTATTAAGCTGGTTACCTAAACCACCAGCACCATTATTACCAAATCCGTTACCTCCTCAGCCCATAAGGAAGAACAAGAAAATTACCCAGATGAACCATCCACCTTCTCCAAAACCATCGTTATTACGACCTTGCATAGCTAATAGAACGTTTGGATCTACACCCTTCTGCGAAAGCATAGAACCTAAAAGAGATAAAATACCATTGTTACCTGCGCCTTCACCAAACACATAAGTTTTTTCTTCTGCCATATTAAAAAATACTTAAATTGTTAAACATTTTGTTTTTGTTTTGTTGATCAACAGTACAAATTTACAATAGCAAAAGACTAAAACATAACGTTACTATTAAAATAAAAAATCCCCTTAAGTTTCTCAACTTAAGGGGATTACAAAGATCCATAATTAGTAACTTGTTACTAATTGTTTTCTATAAATTTATCTAAGTCTTTCTTATATCAAAACAATTCTTTAAAACCTATTTGTTTACGACCATTAGGAATCTTCTTTGCCTTAACATAATTGTCAAAAGTCGCTCTACTAACTTTTAAGTATTTACATGCTTGATACTTGCTAAGTTTTTCATTCTTATTAGTTATTCCAGAAAGATATTCAATTACTTCTTCGCACTCTTCTGGACTAAGATTAGAATTACCAGTATCGATATCGTTAACAATTTTTAATAAAATTTCTCTAATAATCTTTAATATAATTAACCATAAATTGCCCCATTAACTAAAACAACGCCTCTAACATAAGTTATACAGTAGTATTTGTAGTTTCCGCCAGATAAACTATCAATTCCATCCATTTTGTGATAGTTTTCTCCAAAAGTTACATCAACAGTATTCGCTACTAAGATAATAGCATCAGGATTATTTTCTGTAACATATACTTCAGTTACATTCACAGAGCCACTGCTAGCAAAATACAATCCTGGTTTACCTGGAGTGTCTACAGAAGGTAGTTTTTTTGCATAAATATTATCTAAATCAATAGTAGATGCTGAAGATCCTGTATAACTTGTAGTTGAACCTCCTGCAGTAACATTTAATGCATATGGGTTTGGAAGTGTGATAGGAATTTCAGGTATATCGTTAACATTTGCTGGAGTAAAGCCTAAAGCAGTTTTAACTGTAGTATCTTTTAAGAGAGTATAAGCAGTACCATCCTCTAAGACATATATGGCCATTTCAGCACCTCCAGACTCTGTATATCCTGTCTTAATTCCTCCTAAAACATTATTTTTAGCTACAGGCAATGTATATGAAGATCCAGGAGCACTATTAGTAATAGTTAAAGTTCCATTAGAAAATGATAGACCAATACCAGTACCATTAGCAATAGTTAATGTAGTAGAACTATCATTTAAAGTTGTACTTCCAACTTTAACTGGTCTTCAAGTATTCTCGGTGGAATATCCTTGGCCCGTAACTCAACTTTGAGTAGCATATCCACTTAAAGATGGTATTTCACTCTTTAATGCTAAATTAGAAAGTGTCTGTCCAGAATTTTTAATAGATTTGGGTCCTGCTCCAATTATAATATAATCTACAGCAAGATTTCCACTAGCCATTACATCTCCACCACCCGCTGAACCAATTTTTTCATCAATTTCAGATTGAGAATAAGTTTCAGACTTTGTATAACGATTATTTAATGCTTCAGTAACTACTTTATTTTGGACAGGATTAACAGAACTTGTACTTAAAGAAGAATCAACTACAGTTCCATCAGGTATATCAAAATTAAGATCTGATTCATCAACTTTGTCTTTATAAGCAAGAGCTCCTGCATCTGTAATTTGAGCTAGAGGATGAGTATGTGCTGCAGGAACATAAGTTTCTGGTTTTCCTGTAACTTTATCTCATGCTATTTCTTTCTCATCAACATATGACTTTAATGCTAAATTATTAATTAAAATACCTGAATCTTTAACAGTTTTTCCTGGACCATTAGAAGTTATTACTCTATCCGCAGTAGTAAATGCCTCTGCTGCAATTACATCTCCTGCTCCAAAACCTGTTAACTTATCGTCAACTTCGTCTCTTGTATAATAATTAGAAAGATCAATTTCTGTATCACCAATCTTCTCTCATTTTCCATCAACAAATACATATTCATCATGTATATCTGGAGCAGAACCAGATTTCTTAACAAGATAAATAATATTTGTCTCTCCAACACTTGGAAGTTGATCAACAATCTCAATTTGAAGATTAGCTAAATTAGCAATCATTTCTTTTAAGATTCTTCCTTGGTTTGCAGATAATGATTTATCAGCAGCAAGAGACTCTAAATTATCTACAATTGAACTTTTTATCTGATTATTAATAGTTGTATGTACATTATCAATAGCTTGTCACACTCCTCCAGAAGTAATTAAATTTTTACTTCCTTCTGTCGGCTCTTCTTCTATTGAATTAATAACTTTTGGTATATCAGTTAATACTTTAGCATATTCTTCTTTAGTGCCTGTATACCCATTTTCTTGTGCAATAAGATAAGCATCTTTACCAGGAGCACCAATTGTTCCAGGAAAAATAATCCATTTCTTTTGCTTTTTATCATAAATTTTTACACTCATAATTTATATATTTTTAAGATTATGCATATACTGCACCATTAACAGCAATTTTTCCATTTGCCATATAACTTAAGCAGTAGATATAATAAGTTCCAGATAAATCATCTAATCCATCCATTTTAATAACATTACTTGCAGTAAATGTAAGTTTAGTACTACTTATAATAACTGAATCAGGATAGGTTGAAGAAAATCCTTTTAAAGTTGATATATCTCTTGATGTACTACAACTGTAACTATATCCTGCATCAACTGTTGAACTAGTCAATGTTCTTACACTTAAAGGTTTTAAAGTACTAATAGATACTGTAGATGAACCTGTGTATGAAGTTCCATTAATTGTTAATGCATGTGGATTAGGTAATGCAATAGGAATTTCAGGTATATCACTAGTATTAGCAGGGGTATAGCCTAAAGCAGAAGTTACATTACTTTTGCTTAATGAAATAGTTCCAGAAGACAATGTAATATTACTTCCAACTTTAACTCCACCAAGTACTGAACTTGAAGCTGTAGGTAAAGTATAAGTACAATTAATTGTAGTTCCACTAATACTAATATTAGTACCTGCACTATAGGTTGTATTAGTATCTGTCCAAGGTACATTTACATAGGCTTTGCCATTACTTAATTGTACAGCATAGTTTTTACCACTTGTTGTGTATCCAATTTGAATTCCTCCATAAGTACTAGAGGTTGCTGCAGGAATACTTGTTAAATATCCTTGACTAGTTACTCAATTTTGAGTAGCATACCCTGATAAGGATGGGATAGTTGGTTTATTAGTTAAGTCATTATAAGATCCACTTGTAGCTACAGTAGCGAATGTTGGTTTACCTGTTACTCCAGACCAAGGTACACTAGTTGCACTTCCTGCTGTGAATTCTTTAAATTTAGTAGCAAAAGTAGATGCAGATTCGGATACGCAGAAGTACATAGGACCTCCTGAACCAATCTGAACAACATCTCCTTCTTGTATAGTTAAACTCATTGCAGCTGATTGAGAATCTACTACAAACAGCCTTTCTAATGCAGCTGCAGGAATTTTTTCAATAGGAATTTCTGGCAACCTATTAGCATCAATAGTTCCAGTAAGTTTTTCAGCATTAATAGTACTTATTGTTGTGTTTATAGTCACATTTTTAGATCCATTAAATGATTCCGAAGTAGAACCAGTGACATCTCCATCTAAAATTATATTTCTACCATACATTAATGTTTCTGCAGCTGATGTTTTAGAAGCATATGGTACAGTAAAATCTGTAGAGGTTTTATTTCCAACAGTTATTTTTATGAAATTACCATTCTTAATAAATGAAGGTGCACTTGCAAGATTTGTAGCTGTAGTAGCTGTAGCTGCATTACCAGTTATGTTAACTTGTTCTGGATGCCTATGATCTTCACGTGCATATTTTGTAGATGTTCCAACTGCTGCAGTACCTGCAATAAGTGGTGCTACTGTCGCAGGACTAATTTTTCCTGCATTAACTAAAGCTTCAACTTCTGAAGCACTGATATCACATTTATATTCTTTACCCCAAGTACAGATCATTGGACCTTCATCAATAAAGGATATATATGCATCAAATACTTTACGTTCCTCTGTTCCTGCAGTAGTTTTTGCTCTTTCTGCATTATAGGAAGCTTTAGTTTTAAAATGTAAAAATTTTGTTTTATATGCCATAGCGTCTATATTTTATATAGCACCTATAATATTATAGGTTAAAAATAAAGGGAATAGGGAAATCCCTATCCCCTTATTATCTTAATTTATTCGAATTCAACCCATTCCATCTCAGCAGTTAGAGCAACTTTTTTTGATTTGCTATCCTTTACTGCAGAAACGTTTAAAGAACTTGAAGTAAACGTAACTTCTGGTACTGCATTATCAGCTTTAGTACCTTGGGCAGATGTAGCGGCTCCAATGCTACCTGGAGTGATATTAACAGTTTTTTGAGCGCTACCGTTGAATGTAAACTTTGTAGTTCCCTCGTTACTTCCACTATTTAATGTAACAATTAAGGAATTCTTTACTTGAGTAGCATTATCCGCACTTCCTGCAGTCGCAGGTTTACCAATTAATACTTTTTGAGGTTCACCATTACGTGGTGTAACAGTAAATGATCCATCTGTGCCATTTGCAAATACATAAGTAGTATTTGTATCAGTTGGGAATGCCCAAGTTCCATCACCTCTTAAAAACGCAGCTTGTTTTCCTGCATCAGGAGCAGGAACAATACCTGCTGCACCTGCTGTATTTGATGTTGCGGCTGTCATTTCTGCTACTGATCCAGAAATTGTTACAGTTGTACTACTTTTAGATGCAGATAGTGTTAAAGGAGCAGTGCCAGATGCATTTATAGTTCCAACTCCACCTAAACCAGATAAGGTTGGTGCAGCTGGTATAGTACCAGTAATTATATCTGTAATATGTCCAGAACTATCAGCTGTAATACCTGTAATAACTTTGCCACCAGCAGTAACAGGAGAACCAGCGGTTCCTATAAGAGTTGTTCCATTAGCAGGTTTATAGTGATTATCTACAGAAGTTACTTTTGTGTCAGTAAAGACAGCGTTTGAAGGTACGCTAGTGGCGATAGTATATGTACCATCTTTAATAACTTTACCTGTAGCTCCATCAAATACTGCAATATGACCTGCTGTCGCAGAAGCTGGGCCAGTTACTGCGCCATCAATATTAGCCTGAACAACTGTTCAATCTGCATTAACTACTGTAGTACCACTAATAGGACCGTTATTAATAGCAATTAGCATATCTCCAACCTCACACTTGATTCCCGCATAAGTTCCAGCAGTAATTACTTTATAGGTCCAACCTACTTTATATCCGTTAGCTGGAACTTTAGTAACAGTACCGTCTGTGCCTAATGTTCCTTTATAAATCATTGCATCAGCTGCAGCGATCTTATTATCAATAGCTGCAACGACAGCAGCAGCAGTTGGGATTGCAGTTGAACTACTAGCTAAAGTTGTTTGTACAGAGTAACCATTTTCAATAACTCCTGTTGTATTATTAAACTTAGGAATATATCCAGCAGTAGTTGCAGCTGCAGTTTTTGTAACATTATTTGCAATACTTGGAGTTACTGAAATATCTTGAGCTGCACCATTACTAGGAGTTACTGTAAATTTGTTAGTTCCTCCTGCAAATGTATACGTTGTATTAGTATCTGTAGCAGGAATACCAAGAGCTGTTATATCTGTTTTAGTTACTGCTGCTGTACTTGTGACATGTCCAAACTTATCAGTTGCAATTTTATACAACCCTGATGTTTTCGCAGCAGCTCCTGCTGGAACAGCATGAGAGATAGTACGACTTTCTGCCAGATTTCCACCTCCAGATAACCCGCCTGTTCCTGTTATCGTAATTGTTTTATCTACTTTTTTATCTAACGCTGCAGCTACAGAACTTGCTGACGCTATATCATTAAAATCTACTTCAACAGTAGTATTATCTGATCTGGTAATTGTTAATTTATTACTTAATAATTGTGCATCTTTAAGCCCAATACCAAATACATCATATCCTGTATCTGTTTTAACTTTAATAGATTGAGTTGTTGTATCAAACCAAAGATTTCCAGTTTCGATTGTAGTAGGCTCTGTCGCTTTTTTAAAAAATTTAATTGTTGTCATGTTTATTTTTTTTTTAAATTTTAATCCCCCCCCTTCACTAAATGTGAGGAAGGGGAAATTATTATTTATTCAATTTCTGATCAAAATATATCAAGCTTACCGTCTGTTCCAATTTGGATAGATGAACTTGTTGATACTAATTTAGACATATCTACAGCTAAACCTCTAGAAGTACCTTTACCAGTTACCTTAATAGTATTATCTGGACTAGTAATAGATGTAATGCCACCTGCAACAGCAGTTTTAATACTATCACTAAGAGCTTTCATACCTTCAGCAACTGTTTGATCTGCACCAATTTCAGCACCGCCAGTAATGGCAACTCCAACTTTTACAGTTGAGCCTTTTACTCTACTAAGATCTAACTTAAGACCTTCGGCTGATTTTGATAGTGCTTCATTTGAAGCTGGATCTAACTTAACATCAATAACATTTTCTTCTGTAATTGAAACTGCATTACCAGGAGTTAATTCGTCTTGCTTACCTCCAACAGATGTTTGTAAAGATTCAATATCAGATTTATTAGTTCTGATTTGATTTAAATCAGTATCAGAAATTAAACTTGAACCTGCAACCTTATCAACTTTGTTATTAAGCTGATTGGTAACTGTAGTAATCTGTCCTTCTAAAGCTGTATCTGCAGCCTCTAGTTCTGTCTTTGCTGTAGAAATTGCATCATCTACTTGTGTCTTCGTATAATATCCTGAAAGATCTACTGTGCCTCCCAGAGGATCCCATTGAGTTCCATCCCAAGCATAGTTAGTTCCAGCAGGAGTAGTTCCATGAGCTGCAACTACATTCCATACATCACCTTTCTTATTACCTTCAGTAGGAAGAGCGTCATAAGTATCTTTAGTACCTTTATAATCAAGAGCTGCAGCCACAGAAGCTTTCAGATCATCTATAAGAGTTTTTAAAGCTTTACCTTGTGCCGCAGAGAGTGCAGCATCCGTTTTATCACTTTCAAGTGAATTGATAATCTCTACAACTGTGCCAGTTGCAAGAGTTTCCCATACTCTATTAGAACCATCAGGATCAAACCCTTTAAGGATATATGCTGTCTTATTTTCTTTTACATAAACGAAAAGACCTTCTACTAACTGAATAGTAGGCATCGAGTCACGGTCAGCTAATGTAGCTTGAACCGTTCTATTATCTAATGGTAGATTCGCACCTAAGTCAAAACCAGAACCTACCGAAATGCCTTTACCAAAAAATTCTGCCATAATTAGTTAAAGTTTACATAGTAAGTACTAGGTTGCGTCATCTTACCAGATAAATATACTGTGTAATCAACAGCTTGACCATCTAAACCAGTAACCGAAACTGTACTAGTTGCATACGAACTAGTTACATCAAAGTTGTTACTGTCTTTAATATTTGAAACTGTCCATCCTGCTGGAGCTGCAAAACAGATGTATTGTTCAGAAATAGGACCAGAAACTTTAATAGTTTTCTTTGCAGAAACTGTTTTAGTCATTCCTTTAATAACCTCTTCTGTAATTGCATTTGTAGAAACTAAACCTGAATAAGCTGCACGATAACCTGTTACAGTTGTTTTTCCAGAATCTACACTTCCAGCAGCAAGTGGAGTTTGATAATTATTTCCTTTTGAATCTTTAGGTTGAGGACCTTCAGCATAAGCTGCACGATAGTAGTAATCCATTGCACCAGCTACTACTTTCTCTGGCAAAGATTCTACTTTACTTGAACCATATAGAATCTTAGAAGCTTCCATATCCTGTTTACCAGCTCTATTATTTTGTTTCTTTCCTGCTAGAGTAATCGCACCTGCATTAAAACTTACGTTAAAGTTTGCTGCAGAAGGAGCATTTGCTCCAATCTCCTGAACATTCTGATAACTCTTTAAAGAGATACTTGCAGAAGGAGCAGTAAATGTTGGATTAACTGTTGGGAAGATAAGAGTATCAAAGATTTCATCATAACTCTTACCTGTAAGTTGTGCTACAGTTGTACCTGCGGCAATACCTCCAAGTTTCTCTACGGTTGCTACTGTAGGATCTAATGAAGACTCATAAGAACCACTTGCTGTAGGATCTAAGCTATCAAGTTTAGCTTTATCTTCTTTAGACATAAGACCATCTGCAGTAACCGTAGCTTTACCTAGTAACAAAGTTGTAGAGGTGGAATCTGTATATGTAATTACAATCCCATTAGCATTGGCATTTAATGCTACATTTGATACTTTCTTATTAGAATCGCCACCATATTCAGTGCCATTCATAATAATTTTCTTAGTATCTGTGGCAAAATAAATACCATTAGCATGCGTAGTGGAATTATAAGAAGCTTGTGGACCTCTATAAAATTTTACAACACTATTAGCCATGTTTTAAAAATTAATTGTTAACATCATTTCAAATTATAGAGGAAACCTCTTCAATTTTATCTTCTAATTTTTGTATCTGTTGATCCATTTCACTTTTAGTATAATAATCTTTTAAATCTACGGTTATTTGTCCACTTCCTCATTTTTCCCACATATATACATCTTCTGTAGTACTTGGAGAATGAACAACAATATATTCTTCAAATAAGTCGTGAAGTACTGTCGATGTTGCAGGAATCATATATAATTTTCCTAACTTATCAACAGTTGGATCTCCTAACTCTTCAAAACTATTTGCGAATCTTATTTCAAATCCCGATGTATTAGGAAAAGATTTTCAAGCAGTTTCAAATTGTTCTTGTGTAAGAGTACCACCAACAGCAATATAAGAATTGTATAAAAAGTCTTGAACTGAATATTCATCCATGGATTCATCACAAGGATCATATCAAATCTTATCGTGCTCTGGTTCGTTATTTGGAAAATCAGATTGACATCCGATTGCTATATTTTCATCACCAGGATCTCCTTTTTCTCCCTGAGGAATTCCAAATTTAAGATTTGCATCACTAATATCTGGATTTAAATCAGTTACATAAGGTTGTGCATCTGGTGCTAATTTTTCTACTTCAGAAACTACAGTTACTGTAGCAGGTTTTCCTTTAGGAACTTTTACATTTAAAGCTCATTCTCTAGGAGCATTAGTTTTATCAATTACTAATGACGGATTTTGATCTCACTCAACAGTTTCAATAGTTCCTGCATTAAATCTAGGAAGAACAGAACCAGTAGAAGTAATCACTTTACTTGATTCCATAGTTAATTCCAAATGACCTTCTGCATCACTAATATTAACTGATTTAATACTATCTCCTCTTAATTCTTCTAAATAGCATAGTGTAACCCATTCACTAGTAGGATCTCCTAAATATCCCCATAGAATTCTATCATCTGTTAAATTATCAGGATCTCCAAATTTTCTAACAAGTGCAGGTGTTCTTCCAGAATCTCCTTTAGGTCCCTGAGGTCCTTGTGCTCCAGTAGCTCCAGTAGCTCCAGTATTTCCCTTGTCACCTTTGGCTTGTCCTAATTTAATTCATGATTTTGGTGGATCATTCTTATCATAAGAAACAAACCAATATCCGTCTTCAATTTTCAATTGAGGCGTTATACCATCTTCACCGTCTTCTCCAGGAATGCCAGGTGCTCCAGTAGCTCCTGTTAAACCTTCAGCTAAAACTCTTTGTCCACTATCGTCAAATATTCATTCAGTTTTTTCATTAATAGATACTGTTCAATAATAATGATTATTAGATGTATCCTTTTTAATGCCGATAATAGGAGTATCTCCAGCGGGGCCTTTAAGATCACTTATTGAGGTTGAACTTGGAGGAGTATTACTTTCTTTTCAAGAAAGTATTCCGTTATTAATCTCTGGAACTCATACTTTTCCTGTAGGTCCTTCAACTCCCGCCATTACAAAAGCTCAGAAAAGATTTGGTTTAATACCAATAATCTTATCTTCTTCCCAAACTAATTCGGGCATATTTAAAGATGAAGATATATGACTCCTAGTACAAGATAATAGAGCTCCCTCAAATGCTACAAAATCTATAATATATTCATCATTAAAGTAATGTATATTAGTCATCCATTCTCCAGCCATTTTAAAGGAAGTTCCTTTATAGAAATCTCTTGAATTATAAGCTCCAGAATACTCTCTTGAATTTTGTAGATCTATAGTAGGTAATATATTATTTTTCTTCATAGTTTATTATTTTGACCCTAATATTAAAAATGGAACACTAATACTTGTTGTTGGTACTTTGCCATCTCCAGTTCTTACATCTAAAGAAGCCCCATTAATTCTGCCTCTTGCAGAACCATAAAACATTTTTAACAAAGCCCCATCTCATATAGGTTGTGAAATAGCTACAGTAGTTATTGATAGAGTTCTACCAGGATAAATACTTGTTAAATTTAAATTTGCAGCAAAATTTCCAGATTGACTCACAGTTAATACTAAGTCAGTTCTACACCTATAAAAAGAAGATAAAGATGGCACACCAGATGAATTAAAATAGACTTCTCCACATGCTAAAAACGAATCACTATTATAATCATCATAACTTCTATAATAAAGATCTGAACGTAGTGTTCCATTCTGCTTTCATGTTTTCAGCTCAAAATCTGATGTATTTTCTACCCAAATTGTTCCAACATAGTAGTTACTTACTATTGAGGATGGAACGAATTTAAATTCTACTACACCTCCTGCAGGAAGCAAAATTTGGGAAGCATTAAAAAGAATTGGTTTATCATAAGAGAATAATAGCCTACCATTGTAATATCCACAAATTTTAATAGATTCATCATCATGGCCATTATCAAATGGGTATACAAATAATTGTTTATCCGACTTGTTATAAATTGCACCAGAATATGAACCATCAATATTTAATTGATATTTAGAAGCATCTATTTTAAGTATTACATCTTCATGTATGGTTGGAGAATATACAATTTCTGAGTACAATGAATCTAATACATGTGGATCAGATGATTGAGTCAGTGTATATTGTTTAGTATTTTGAATAAGTGCATTATTAATTTTAATATTTGTTAAGTCAACACTTCCATCATCCCCAAATTTAATTTTTCCTGCAGCCATATGTCCAGCTCCAGTTCTAAAATTAAATAGTATATTTGGAGTAAATACACCTCCTGTAGGAGTTTCTGGATTAAAATTCTGGTATTGAGTAGATACTTGCCCACTAGAATCAATCCCTTGCTGACTAAACATATAGTTTCCATTAAATACAGCAGATCCAATAAGACCGTTAGCGATAATCCCAATTTTAGTATACAGCGCTTCAAATGCATCTAATTTAACTCAACTATTACTAGTATCAGTGCTAGGAGATTCATTACTGTGTAATGTTCCTTGCCAAGTTCCTACTATATTTAAAACGTAATAGCTAGCATCATTAGAATCATATACATAAGGAGTTTTATCTGCGGTTCCTTGATATACAGTATTAACATTATAAATACCTTCAGGATAAATTATTTGTCCTTTAGAACCATTCTCTCCATTTAATCCATTAGTTCCACTTAATTTAGTGGGAGTACTCCAGCTACCTTCAATTGTGCCAACTTTATCAGTATTACTTGTATAATTTACTCTGGCTTGAATAAACCAAATATAAGGAGTCTCTTCAGTAGGAGTTGGAACCGCTAAATTCCAACCTGTTGGTTGTCTTGTCGTTCCAGGAGTACTTGTTCCTCCATAAATTGTTGTAGTTCCTAAACAGTAACGAACTTCGATGCCAATTCCAGGTAATCCATCAACTCCGTCTTTACCTGCAGGACCAGGATCACCAGTAACACCAGGTTCTCCTTTTATTTTAGTCCATTTATAATCAGAAGGATCGTTACTATCGTTTATATTAAAATCTACATATACTCCAATTCAAGCGCCTGGATCTTCTCCATTATTGCTTGTAAAAGTTGTACCTCCATCATTAGAGTATTTAATATGTAGATAACTTGTTTTTCCGTCTTCTCCATTAGTACCAGGAATTCCTTGATCGCCCTTTTCTCCTTGAATACCTTCAAATCTTGCCCAAGTATAGTCAGAAGGATCTGTACTATCTGCTTGAGTAAAATCTACATAAGTTCCAATATATGTACTTGGAGTTTCAGTCATTTGACTTGAAGAAGTTGGATTAGCAACAGAAGAATATTTAATATGGAAATATGTGGTTCTTCCGTCTGCTCCTGGAGTTCCTGGAACTCCATCTGTTCCATTAGTTCCATTTTCTCCGCTTATAACAACTGGAGTAGTCCAGTTTGTATTTAAAGTATCGTCAGGATTAATAGTTGCTGTAGTCATCCAAAGATATCCATCTTTAGATTTTTCAGGAGGAACTACAGACCATCCTGAAGGAGTTCTTATTGTTGCATTTAATGTAGGAGGATTTGAATTGCTTGTATTCACTGCAAATCTAAATTCTGTAAATTTACCATCTTGAGCTTGGGCATCTCTACCATTAACTGGTATTACTTCTGACCATTCAGTTACAAGACCTGTCTCCCCATTAACTGTTCCAATACATTGTCACCAATTGCCACTAGTTGTAGGATAATCTTCCCATCCAGATGGACTAGGACTATTTCCTGTAGGCTTTGATGGTTTACTATCACTTAATTTATAAACGTATGTTTTCCAATTTGGTATTACTGCATCCTGTCCCTTTTCTCCTGTCATTTGAACAGGATCTGACCATTCTCCAACAAGAGTAGAATCTCTAAAAGATGCTGTGATTGACCATATAATTTCATAAGAAGTATGAATAGGAACAACTGTACTTCATACAGAACCAGGATTTGTATTTGTTTTATTTACAACTGGAGGAGTATTTACACTACTACTTTTTGCATACATCAACTTAATACTTAATCCATCTTCTCCATTAGAACCATCAGTTCCGTTTGTTCCATCCTTACCGTCTTTTCCGTCTTTTCCGTCTTTTCCATCAGCTCCTTTAGGTAATCCAAAACTAAATTTGAATATATTTCTCTCTAAAACTACATTAGCATTAGCCTGAGTAGTTGAAGAGACATTTACTACTTCTGCATCAAAATTAGGAATTTCTCCGCCGCCAGAAATAGTTTTCCATTCAGTATCATAATCAGCATTAGACTTTTTAACTAAAGCTTGACCTGTAGTACCTCCAGGAACTACTCCTACTCCATCTGTTCCATTCTGACCTGGATTACCTGTTGCTTGTCCTATATCTTCTCATGTTTGTCCTTCATTCATTGAAAGCATTCAACGACCATTTTCTATTTTTAATTGAGGAGTAATACCGTTTTCTCCAGATGGACCTGTAGGCCCAATATCTCCAGGATCACCTTTTTCTCCTTTACCACTATTTCCCATGATAAAAGCTCAATAAGGATTTGGTTCTACTCCAATAATTATGTCGTTTTCATAGATCAACATAGGTTTATTTCATTCTGATGATAAATGACCTCTTAGACAATACAGTAAACTACCATTGTAAGATATAAAATCAACAATATGTTCATCATTAAAATAATGAGTATTAGGGGCTCAAGCACCTGCCATTTTGAAAGAGGTGCCTCTATAAAAGTCTCTAGAACTATACATATTGTAATATTCTTGTGAGCTTACTGCATCTTCTACGATTACATTAACATTAGATCTCTTCATAATATTGAATTATTTTAATTATTTCACTATTAGTTGGATTTCCGTGTTCAATATAATCAATTGCATTAACAATCTCATTCATTGTAAACAATGATTTCTTGTTAGGTAAATGTCCAATATTAATATTAATTAACTCTTGAACAAATATTTTATATAATTCATTATATAGAATTTCCACAACCACAACTATTATTTATATTACCTAATTCCTCTCCACATAAAGAATTACATGAAGATAAATTATCTAATATTCTTTGCGCTTCTGTAAAGTTCCCCATATCTTTTAGATAATCAAACACATACATAGCACTTAATAAGAAATCTCTTCGATCTCTTCGATCTCTTAAACTTTCATTTGTATTACATTTATCATAACTACATACCTTACTGTTACTCAACAGTAATTGCCGTTGCAAATATACTAAACATCTTTGTAATTTACAAACACTAAACACATTTTTTATTGGACAATAGAAAGTTTGTGATGCTTTATTTTCCTGAACTAAATCGTATGCCACTTTGTAGTTAACAATAACTTCAGAATTTTTAATTACTTCGTCTAAAGTATGCCCATCCTGATTTGTAATATTAGACTTATATAATTTTCCTTTAAAGAAAAATAATTCATCTATTAGGTTAATATATTTATCAGGTTCGTCTTCATCTTGAAAATAACTTAATTGAGGAATTACTAATTTATAATAAGAATATGTACCATCAATATCTAACATAAACTCAGATGCAAATCTAGTTAAATATTGTCCTCTATTATGTAGTTCTTTTCTTATTTTAACTGATTTAGGAAGTAGATTCTTATCAGTATTATAAGATAGGAATTCTAACATTATATACTGATTTAAATCTACTCCTAAAGCTAAATAATCACTATTATCTACAGCAATTAATTTACAATCAGATCTAACAATTACATCAATATTTATTTTTTTATTCATATTATACAACTTGTTTTATTTTATCATTATAAGGATTAGTATCAACTGTTTCTGCAGCTTGAATTTGAACTTGTTGCTGTTTTGTTTCAATAAGTTTATCGTTATAATCCTTATCGTTTTTAACTTTTTCTCTTTCAATAGCTACTTTTTCAGCTTCAAGTTGTAGTCTAGCTTGACTATTTTGTTCAAGTTGATTTTGTGATTGACCTAATTCCCTTTGTAATTGTTCATTTTGTTTCTGTAACTGTTGCAGATTTTGTTCATATTGCTGAAGTTGTTGCTGCAACTGAGAAACACTATTATTTTCTTCCTTCTTAACAGCAGTAGCTTTAGCTACATAACGTTTAAGTTCGGACATACTATTGGCAGTTGCAATACTTACTGCCATATCGGGATCTGACATTCCAGCTTTAATTAATTCAATATTAAGAGCCTTTACAGTTTCCATATCTTTAAAAGACTTAGAACTATCCTCAATATGTAAATCAAAATCTGTAAGTGTATAATGTTCAGGAAGTGCAGTAAATATTCTTGAATATTTATTACCTAACACAATAGTACCAGTAATACCATTTGGATATACTAATTTAGCTAAATTAAGCATATCATAATTAGCTTCTTTATAAATGATATCCATGGTCTCAAAATATTGTTTAGTTAATAAACCTGACATTTTAACTCCAAGTTGAACATTAGAAACTGCATCTCTCTGTTCATATTGAGCTAATCTTTCAGGTAACACTCCTGTAATTGAAGAAGCTTGTTGTTCTACAGCTTGAATAGCTAATTGAATGCCTTGAATAGCTTGGGCTTTAACTGTGTCATCAAATCCATTAAAAATAGTATTTGGCATACCTTCGCTGCCTTCTTCTTTACTATTTATTAATGCTAGCCCATTTTTTTTATATGCTTGTCAAGATTTAACTCTGTCTGTTAAATCGTCTCCTAAAAATGATGGAATAAAAGACACGTCCATCCAATCTCCAACTCCTCCTGAAGAAGCAATAAGGTTGTCTCTACAGTAAATTAAGAGATCTAGCTTATCTTGTAGATCCATAGTATTAGTAACTAAAGAATATGGATCTCCATTCTTATCTAAGAAAAATATTCCATTGACAGATAATCTACATCTACTTGGACAATCGGCACTTCTTACGATATATTTTGACTCTCCACGAGTAATGTATACTTCTGAACCAATTTTTACTCCTTCGTGCCTCGTTAATTCTCCAGTTTTATAATCTACTTCAATTCACTCAACTTCATATACAGGAATAAGATAATTCTTTATAGGTTCTATTGAATCATAATCTCCAGGCCATCCTGAATGTGCTTCAAGTCCTGCAAGAATACCAGTATGTAAATTATCAGCTCGCAGATTAGGTTCTGCAGGTTTACCAACATATCTAACTAAATAAGTAGGAGACGTTGAATCTGCAGTTTGTTGCATATCTCTAATTTTTTTAGCTGCTTCTATAGTTAATTCTGATCTGAATGTGTTTAAGATATCTTCTTTTGACATTCATTTTCTAATAACAACCCTTTTTGAATCTGCAAGATAAGGAGAATTTGGATTACGTTCTACAAACGTATTAACAGGATTTAAAATTTCAATATTAACATTTGAATTACTTTCTGTAGGTTTAACTCTATAGTAACAAGTACCTGTAATAAGTAAATCTGTAAGTAATTCTGCCATTTTACGTTTTAAATCGATGTTTCTTGATTGTCTTAAATAATCAAGAATATTTTGTGCAGCAATTTCATATTCAGAAACAAAAGATTGATCTATATCTTGTTGAATTGAGGCGATCTCTTTTTCAACAAAAGGATCATTTACAATTTCTTTATTTTCAATAATAGCTGCAATAATATTATTCTTTAAATACTGTTGCAAATAATTAAATACTTCTGCACTAATTTTAAGTTGCTTTTCTCTCATTATATTTGAAACAGTCTTCTCATCCTTACAAGATACTTTTAAATCTTGATTTAAACCTAGATATTCTCCAACTAGTACATCAATATGTTTCTTAATCAATGGTGTAAAACTAACTGATGTAGGAGTCCCAATTCCATAATTTTCTTCTAGGTGTTTGAATTGATCAGCATCTCTATGACAATGATAGTATCCATAAGCTTTTCTCATGGCAACTTTATCATATACAAGATTACCTATCGCATCATTAATCTTCTTTACTTCATTCTCTATCACCATATTCTAATACTATATATTGATTTCCTTCACCTGGAGTAGTCATTTCTCCAGAATAATATTTTGTTCTATCCAGTTGCCTATTTCTAAGTTCTTTTTCAAGAAATTCAAAAAAACCTTCTTCATCACCTTCATAGACTAAGACTAACGGAGCTTTTCACTGATTTAAGTCTAAACTTAATTTTCATTGATTACCATCTATAGTTAATGTAAAGTCTCCAGTATAGTATGCACACATAGCCTTTTCAATTGTTTCGTATACTTTATCAACGAGTTCCATTTTTTTGTGATATTACTCCATATTCTTTATAGCCTTTTTCATTAGTGTATCACCCTATGTTTTTTCATTCTTTTGCTAATTTATCCTGAGCAGCAGGCCGTATATTCATTAATTCTTCATCTGCAATTTCTGCCATTTCCATAGCTGCAATAATATCGAACTTTCGTTTATTTTCTCAAGAATATTTTAACAATTGCTCAAGCATTTCATCAATATCAATTGAATAACAGTAATCATTAACAAAATTATTAATTAATTCAAGACCATGCTTGATAATAGCTTCTGTAGCTGGTACACCAATCATTTGTGAGTTGCCTCTTTTCATATCTCCAAGAGTTGAAGCAGGACGTTTCATAAATAGACTATCTTTCTTTTTTTCTTTAAAATATGTAACAATACTAATCTTAGTATGTTCAAGTAGTGCTTTACAATTATATCATACTAATAACTTCATTGCTACATCATACGCTTCTCGAATATCTCGAGGACGATCTTTATAGATCGCAACGTATTTAGCTTCTTGTAATCCATATATACGTTTCTTAATAACTATACAAAAATCAGATACATCTGTTGAAGTAGAAGAATCTCCAGAACCTTGGTCAATAGAGTCTATTCCCGCAACATATAGATTTTTTAATACAAGACCATCTTCGTCACGAAGTGGCCTTTCATATATAGCAATTTTACTATTTGGATTACTTATAACTTTTACTTTTGTTAAATCAGGAGTATCTCCAGAACGATCTCATAATAATGATACGTATTCTGGTTTTAATCCTGCTTTAAATATCCTAATTTGGGTTAATCTATCTGCAATTGCAATTGAATCAAAGATATTTTCACCCTGTTTATACAACGCTTCATTTGGAATAAAACAGTGCTCTGCACAATAATCAAGTAGATCTTTACCACTTAGCTTTTTACGTTCTTCCTCATAAAACTTTTTAAATTCTTCAGATTGTGTAACTCCTCTTGTATCTAAAAATTCTTCTCGTAAACTAAACTTATGAGCTGGAATAAAGAAAGCTGTTAATTGTGGCTTTCTATCTTCTGTATCATAGTTTTTATATGGAAGTACATTATACCCTTCTGGTTTTGCAAAAATGTTTGATAAACCTTCAAGTGCCATATCATCACCACCTGTACCTAAAGCAATACGTGTTCCAAAATGATAACCACCAAGCTCAACAAGAGCATTACCTTGAATCCAACTTTTAGTTAAATATTTATTAGATCCTGCTTCTTCATAGATTAATCTGTCGACACGATCACCACGAATTTTATCAGATGTATCAGCAATTACTGAATCAATTTCTGACATTCAACCATATTCAACTCCATCAGGAGTAACTTGAGATGCACGCTTAGTATCTGCATTATTAACTTTTTGTCGTAGGTGGCGCATACCTCCATTAGTATTCATGTCTAATCAGTTTAACTGTTTTCAACATTTAGTTTTTAAAGGAGTAAGTTTACCTTCTGCAGCACAAGTTAATAAAGAACGATAACCTCTATTAGTTATATAAGGCCTTACTGCTAAACAAGCAACAATCTCAGATAATCCAATACCACGAGCTTTTAATATAGCTACATCTTTATGTAGTCTTTCAGCCATTTCAACATAATGAAAGAATTCATATTGTTTAGCTAGAAATGTAGGAAACTTTTCATTACGACCTGCACCACCTCTAGCTCCTTCAGAAATAACTTCCATTCTATAGAAATTTAAAAAGAAATAATGATCTCCTGTAATTCTATATTTGCCAACTGTATAACCTTCAGTACAACGTTTATATTGTTCTCTTCAGAAATCATTATAAGGCTTTGAATCTGCAGGATATTCCGTATATGAACCAGTTCTATCATAAATTTGAGCTAGTTCATTAAAAGGAGTAGGATCAAAATCTAAACCTTGAGTTTCATTAATTGGTCGATATCCAGTTAACTCATATGATAGCTCTGGATCAAAGTAAAGTACATCTTCAGTGACCGCCACATCTCACAAACCATCTCTCTTTTTATAAAAATCAGTTGCAGTATACTCAAATTGTTCTGTAGTATCTTCTTTCTGATCTCCAAGCATTTCTTGTAATTGCTTTTTTAATTCTTCTTCGAATTTATCTGAAAAAGATTGAGGAGTTGGTTCAGGATCTTTTATTGATTCTCTAAGTTCTTTATATTTCTCTTTAGCTGTTTTCTTTCTTTTGACTTCTGATTCTTCTTTATTTTTTATCTGTTCAAGCATTTTTTTACGTGCTTGAGACATTGAAGATTTAATTGTCTTTACCATACTTAACTATCCATAAATCCAGGTTTTACATCACCTCTATTTTTAGCATTGGATTGCATTTGATCTTTTTTATAATTAAGCTCAAGTTCTTTTAATTTATCTGCCATAACTCCAATACTAGCAATATCAGCTAATACATCTTTTGCCTTAAAGATAGGTTTACTATTATTATCTCTCTCTTCAAGGTCTATATTATCTAAAGATACTCTCATTTTTTCAAGAGTTCGATACGCTGTTTTTATAAGGCTAAGTATTCTAGAAGAATCTTTGATTTCCATGTATTTTCTAACTGCTGCATGGAAGACTGGATCATCTCATTCTTCTTGAGTTAATCCAGAATCTTCCATAGCTGCATCATGCTTTTGTCTCTCTAAGTATTGTTGATATGGACTTTTTCAGTCACAAAACAACCATATATATTTAAATTCTCTTCAAGCTCTTAACCTCTTTGTTCCTTTTGGATCTTCTTTACATTTATTTCTTTCTATATCTCACAGCGCTGCAAACTCCTTTATTAATAGTATTTCGTATTCGTTAATCTTTAGATTACATGTTACATTATCATAAAGGAATAAATCTAGCATTACTTTTTATTTAATTTTTCTTTTTCCTCTTTTGTAGGTTTGTAATTATTGTCTTGAACCCTCTGAAGCGCATTTCCTGAAGGAGTATATACTCCAGAAGTACGATAATATAAGGTATCTCCAGGCATAGTTTGAGTACCTAAGTACGGATTTTCAAAAGTTGGAGCAATTACATGTCTACGAATAGAGTCGATTAATTGATTATTTGTTCCTGGAATCGTACCTGCAATAATCATTTCTCTATCTATTACACCTCTATCTGTTAGATTACCTACATTATTAACAACAGTGTCTCGTTTTATTTTAGGAATTATTTTTCCTTCAGCAAATTTTTGTGCTCCAAACTTTGATTGGAGTTCTTTATATCTATTACTTACAGGAGACGACCGTCTCAATCCTAAAAATCCAAGAATTCCAGAATCATCTATATTACTATCTACTCTACCTCCAATGCCATTGTGTATATAAAGAGTATCCTGTTTATTTGGAGATACTAATTCTGATGTTGTAATATTATTTCTAGTAATTTGTCTTAAACCAACACCGTTAGGTAATACAGTTTGATTAACTCCAGGTTTTAAACTTCTAGCAACTTGTGCTCCATTATGTACTCATTTATTAGGACCATATTCAAATAAATCTACTCCATGAAATTCCTTACGAGCTTTATCAGATTTTCTTTGAGAAGTTTTACCTCCTTCTTGGAAAAATGAACCAAGGTTTCTTGGATTGATGCGGTGTTCAATAGGAATAGATCCTAAAGTAGCATTATTTCCATAATTGACCGACATACTTCTAGGTCCTATATATCTACTATCAAACCTATTAGGATTACCTAAATTAGATGCCACTATATAATCACTATATAAAGGATTAGTTGCAACTAGTTCTTCGTTCATATTTGCTGGTCTAATTCCTTTAGCTGCAGACATTCCAGCTTCTTCTGCTCCAGAAATATTTCTTGATCCAAGATTAGATTGTGGAAGTTTTGGTTTCTTAGGAGCAGGTCTTGTTGGAGCTAATTGAGTTCCATATAATTTTCCATTTCAAGTAAAGCTAGTAAGTCCTGCACTTCTAGCTGCTGCAAAAGCTTGATTGAAATTACCTTGAGATAAATCAGGAGTAACATTAGTTTGTACATTTACTTTAGGAGTAATTCCAGTTTTCATAGATACTCCAAAAGATAAAGGTTGAGAAACAATTGAACCTTCAGTTTTTGTTACTTTAGGTTTAGAATTATCTCCTACAATATTTTTCATTGCAGCTGCTTTGACTTCTCTTCTACTTAATCCAAGATCTTGATCCTTAATAGCAGATTTCATATTTCTATATGCAGTGCGATTGAATTTAGAAGATTTCTTACCTTCTTTTACAACCTTCTTATTTTCTTTACGCTCATTCTTTGCAGATCTTCCATCTTTAAATTTATTAACAAGATAAGCAAGTTTGCCTCCTTGTTTAAACATTCCTGCAGATTGCTCTTGTTTAAATTGATTAATCAATCCAGAAATAGTATTCATACCATCTTCTGTTTGTGCTAATTCATTTAATTTTCCTACAATTTCTTCAGGGGTTTTATTTTGGAATTCTTCTACTTTAGATGGAAGTCATTGAACAAATTGCATTAATTCTTCTTGTTTCATTATGATATTGTTTTATTATTAATATCTGTTGTAGAGCAAGTAATTTCAAATTTATTATATTTAGGGTCTAAAGGTTGCGAAGGATAAATCCAAATAGGAGTAGTATTTGGAGTAGTTGTAATTGTATAATTCTGTCCTTCCAAAAACTCTTTAATTTCAGCTACAGTACCTTCTATTATTATACCATTACTTAAATAAGCTTTCATAGTTACTTGTTCTTATAAAATTTTAAATCTTTTGTTGAGAATACTGCTTCACGTAAAACCATATTCCTATCAAACCATCTACATTTAATACCTTTAAAGATATTAGTTATTTCATTACCATGTTTGTATGATTGTGTAATTTTTTCTACTACATACATAACAGGAGATATAAGTTCACCATGTTTTAAAGTGACTATATCTCCTGGGTTAAAAAACGTTTTTTCAATTTCGTTTATCATATTATTCTTTGTCCTTTTCAATTACTCGACATATAATGTTTTGTTCACTGATAGCGTAATAACCCATATTATTGAATGGAACGGGTGCTACAGAATTTCTGTAATATATATCCTCTCCAGGTTTTACGTATTTACATTCGGGTCCTGCAGAAATAACAGTACCACATGCAATGAATTGTTCGGCTCTCTCCATCTCACCAGTATCATCAGACTTATATGTATCTGCAAAAAGATCTCCTGAAAGAATTAAACCTGAAGCACTTGTCTTAATTTCTCTATAAGGATTTTTTTCAAATGGTTTTATAATAACAGTATATCCAGTTGCAGCTACCTTCATTTTAGATGCATCTTTAGTACCTTTATTTAATTCAAGTAATCTATTTGCTGTTAAAAGCTGTTCTTCCTCCATTTTTTTATTATGAGCAGCAATTTCCTCAGGAGTTAACTCCTTTGTTTCATGTTTAATATTTGCTCCCATAAGATGAACTCCCATTTCTTGCATGTGTGCATTTCCTAAAAGATTTTTTCCCATAATCATTTACATTTTTTAAATTTAACTTATTACCATTTATTGTTATAGCATTGTTCGTCTTCAACTCTTACTTTTGCATCTAATACGCATCCACAAAGATCACAAATATCTTGTCCACATAATTTTGTTTTATACGAGCAAGTGCTACAAATTGCCAGTCTTTTTTCTGCTAATTCAGATTTTTTATTAAATATTTTTCTATACCATCCAATAATTATATTCTTAACTTTCTTCATAATATGCTTTACAAAAAATTACCTGATCCAGTGTACTTGTCATTACTTAAATCTCCAGTATGCTTGTGTTTTCCTATATAATATCTGCCACTCGGAAATCCGCAAAGAAAATGTATTTTATAAATATAATATATTACCATTTCATTACTATACATTTTGCTGCAGGCAGTTTTGTTTTTCGATTAAGAGCACATCCGCATCCTTTTCTATATCCAATTTTTGGTCTATCTGAATAGTCTGTTTTATTATTTTCATTAATATATAATCTAGGATTACATATTGGACCCATTGGTGTTTCTTTGTATAATGGACATTCTTTACAAACCGCTAATCTTTTTTCAGATAAGTCTTCGTTTTTTCCAAGAGCTTCATCGACATGTCCACTAATAATATCTATCCATCCCATAATTAAAATACTATAGGTTTATCTAAATCCAACTCAGATTTAATCTTTATATCTCTTTTATAATGTTTCAACATTGTTTCTACATCTGATTTTAAATAATCACATTCATGTTCTGTAATATGATTATTATGGTCAATATGTATTAGTACTAAACGTTTAATATTAAAGTTTGGATTAATTTTCTGTAATAAATATGCATATAATGACAATTGTAATGTATAATGATAAAAATTACAGTCCATAATATTATTCATTGGGAATTTCATCATAGTTCTACTTTTAGTAGCTCTATTATAAAATGATTCTTTTTCTAATTTCTTATTAGTCTTGTAATCTGCAATTATGATATCGTTCCTATCTTTAATAAGTAAATCAAGTTGTCCTGCAATTCTTAATAAACCATCTTCTGATTTATAACTAATCATAAATTCAGGATAAACTCCTTTTTCTAAATCCAATTGATAATATCCCTTCTTACAAGTGAACTTTCCTCCAAGACCGAATTTCCTAAGATCTTGTTCTTCAGATTGATAATACATATTCTCAAATTGAGCATGTATTTTTGTTCCTCTTTCGCAAGATTTATTTCTTTCAGTTTCATATGATTGAAGGATCTCAGTACGTTTACTTTCAAATTCTTCTTTACTAATTTTTAATTTTTCAAGAAGTTTTGGATCTCATCTTTTAGTATTTAATAATGAAGTCTTTACGACTTTAAAAATTTCTGAATCAACTAAAGCTTCACAAGCTTTATAAGCAGATCAAAATGCCGAATCAAACTCATTAACATATTTATGTATTAGAGTAGTAACTGATACATAAGGCTTATTATCATATTTATCTAAGTATAGATGTTTTGCATCTGAATAAATAACATCTTCTGTCTCTTTATCTACTTGATAACCATTAACATATTTTTCTTTTACATTATCTAACTTTGGCATTATTTATAACATTTAGTTTTATATATTGTTCTATTATTGCTCCGTATCTAATTAAATTCTCTTTAATAGTACTATCTTCATATCCTACTTCGTTTTCTTTTTCTCAAGTGAATCCTAAAATTCCTGTTGGAGTTCCAGTATCATCTTTTAGTAGAGTACATGCTAAATATTCTACATTATTTTTTCCAAATCGATCATACATTACATGATCTATTTGTTCTAAAGTAGTTAAGTTACCGATAAACTGATTATGTGTTTTTAAATAATCAGGAAGATTTAATCAACTAAGATGAAAATTATCATATTGTTCTTTGATTGAGTGTGCGTTTTCTCCACATAACTCAAATCGCATAGAACCATATAATCAATCAGAAATACCATTGTGATATTGTATTACTCATACTCTATCTGCACCTGACATATATAATAGTCTTGAAAGTAGATCTTTAACTTTCTTATCATCATCAATCCTATTTAACAATTCTTGTAAATGTTTCTGACTCATATATTCTGAATACTTATCAAATAAAAATGTTGGATCATAACATATTCTCAAAGTAATACTTAACATAAACATGATGATTAAGGCTTTAAAGATACTACATACTCCATAATCTCTAATATACTGTAGGATAGTCCCCAGTCATGAGAGTCCTGAGCTTAAATCGTGTTGTTTCTTAGCCATATCTAATTCTTTAAATTATTGTATAATTTTATTTGGATGATGCAAATATATAATAATTTTTTTGTATATCCAAATAAATCAGTAAAATGTTTGTATTTAAATAAATAAATAACTATATTTGCACAAATAATGTGCATATTCAATTATTAATATTATAATTATGAAATATAACGATGAAATTTTAAACAAAATTGCGCAGGCATATAGTAAACCTGCAGATGAAAAAGGTAATCTAGATAATATTATGTTAGGTTATCTTGAAATGATGAAGAATGGAAGTAAGATCCATATTAAACCAGAAAATAGAGGTAAATTTAATGCTACTAAAAAGAAGACAGGTAAAACTACTGAAGAATTAACACATAGTAAAAATCCTGTAACTAGAAAGCGTGCTATATTTGCTCAGAATGCTGCTAAGTGAAATAAGGGTAAAAAATAAAGGTATGATAAAACAATTTATCTTTCAAAACAGGGGGGGGGGTAAAAAAATAAATAAGTCTTATTTTTATTTTTATGGCCCAGATTATACAGTTTCAAAAATTACAGATTCAAGTATTGACCCCTTACGCACGAGTAAATACTTATTTGGGGTTTCATTTGATTATCCTTTAGATTGTGATGATCAAGAACAATATTTTAAAATAACTGTAAATTTAACATTTACTTATTTGGGAGTTGATATTCCACTACCTGTAAACTATACTGTAACTGTGGGAACAATAGAAGATACAGGTATTGGTTTCGATCATAAGAATTTTGCTATGCCTATGAACTGATTGTTTCCAATATCTTCATGCGAACGTATGACGTTTAATTCTGCAACTATTGAAATATGCAACCCTGATCCAAAATACGATTATATAGCTCCCACAGGGTTTTCTACGTCAGGAGAATATATTGCAGTAAACACTAATCTTTATATGGATAATAGTCAGTTTGGAAGTTATCAAGGAATGTTTAAAGCAGATTTATGTAATTCAAGTGCAGGAATATTAGTAATAAACAATCCTATGACTTTAGAATTTAATGCAAATAGCCATCCATATATAAGTAAACTACAAACTAATTGAGCTAAACGTGCAGATTTAGTTTCTAGTATGACAAGACCTCAACTTAATTTAAGATGTGTAGATAAAGATGGAATGGTTTCTAATATGTATATGGGAGTAAGTTATGCAGTACTTTCTTATTATTTTGCAGGGGAAATAGATACTATACTTAGTGCAGTTGAACAGATAGGAATACCTATTATAACTGGACAAACTGCAGTAAATGGAGATTTAAATTATATAGACGAAAGTCTGGTAGGAGATTATCTCATATATAATATTAACACATACCTTCAATAATGATAAATAATTTAGAGATATTAAAACCTATTCTTCACTTTGAAAAAGATTATTATGTAAGAGTAATAATTCTTTCAAGATTGAAAGATGGTCATTCTACTCAAAAAAGAATCTGTAAAGATTTATTTTTTGGTTCATTTGAATCATTAAAAGAAACTATGCCAGATATAATCAAAGTTGCAGAAGAATACTACGCTAGAGTATATATTGATACTGTTTCAAAAAGATTGTCCTCTGGATTTTTATCTCAGATAGAGTGAGAGCGGTTTAAAGTTTTTGGAATTAAACCTCAGCTAAAAGATATTATTATAAATGAAGATTTTTATGGTTTATATGATGCTGATGAATATTCTGAGAATGCAAACAAAATAGTGGCCTCTATATCTAAAGAACTTAACTTTACTCCTTTAATTATAAAATCTTCAAATAAAGGAGAGCATTGATTATATAAAATTTCAGAGCTTTATACAATGTTAGATAAAATTGAAGATAATTATATTAGAAATAAGATTTTTATAGGACATGCATGAGCATGCTTATATAATCCATGTACTAATTAATATGCAAGCAAATAAATATTTTCAAGTAAAAGAATTAGTATCATCTAAAATATATAATCAATATGGTGATGATGCTATAAAATTTCTAGATCCAAAAGCTCTTGAAGCTTTAGAGAATGTTAGAGAAATTCTAAATGTTCCTCTTATATGCAATAATTGATATGCAGGAGGATCTAGAAATTATAGTGGTTATAGAGAACCTGGATGTGGAGTTGGTACTCCTACAGGTTATCATTATAAAGGACAAGCTTTTGATTTAATATCAACTAAATTAACTGCTAAAGAGATGCGAGAAATCCTCGAAAATAATCAAGATAAACTTAGGTATCCTATACGAGTAGAAAAATGAGACAATAAAGGTGAAATCTCTTGATTACACATTGATATTTCTCCAAATACACATGGGAAAAAACTATACTTTTTTAAAGCATAACATATGAAATGATATATTAAACTATTAAGATGGATCTGGGAGTTCCCTCAGTGTCTCCTAGGTCTCATCTTAACCAAACTCTATAATGTAGAGTATAAAGAAACATATAAAGGAATTCCAATTTATGCTGGTGACTTTCCTGGAGGTATTTCATTAGGATTATATATCCTAATGGGAGAATCTGCTAGAAAATATAATAGAAACAGCATTAAAGATCATGAATGAGGCCACACAAGACAGAGTATTAGATGAGGATGGCTTTATTTACCTGGCCCTGGTTTATGCAGTATTTGCTGAGTAGGTCTTAGAAGAATTAGTGCTAAACTTAGAGTTAAAAGTTATTATTCAGTTTGGCCAGAAAATCAAGCTGATAAGTTTGGAGGAGTTCCTAAACGGTAATAACTATGAATGATTTATTAGAAAATGCAAAAAGGAATTCCAAGATAACACTCGAAGAATTCTTTTTTGAGTTTTATAGTAAAATTCTTGAATTTGAACAAGAAACAAAAATAAAAGAAAATGAAAACATTTATATCACAAAATATAAACAAGATTAAATTAGCACCATTTCCTGAAAGTATAGTGTTAGTAGCTACCTGCACGTATCATGAGGGTAATGATGAGTTCCATGCCATATTATAATTAGCAAAACCTACAGATTTAGATTCTTCAGGAAATTATAATACATTAACTGCAGTTGCAGCACCTTATAATGTTAATGTTATAGAAGAGATTCAAAGAAGTTGAGGCATTTTTGGATATCCGATTGCTTTTAATATAACAGAATTTCCTGATTCTGAATTTAGAAATTTTCTTTTTACAGGAGACTCTGTTATACAAGAATTAGATACTCCTGTAGATTTATTTAATGGCATTAATGGCCTTAGTGGAAATCCAAAGAATTCTTCTTTAGCAGCATTTGCATCAATTACTTTTATGCAGGGAAATAAATATTCAGAAGAATGTGTTATAATGCCTGCAGATTGGGATCAATGAATAGGTGAGTCTGACCTAATGATAAGAGCAGGTTCTTCTACATGTCATTTTGTAATTAGTGATGCAAGTTCTTACACATGTATACAGAACCTTATAAATTATTCAAATGAAGGATTCTTTATGATATTTACAGAATCAGAAGATCTTGGAAATAATGCTAAACTATTTGCACGAGATATAGCTACTCTTAATGATACTACAGTATATTCTGTTGGTGCTACATTTATTGCAACAAAGAAATTTACATGTACAAGATGTGGATATGTAGCTCAAGGTGCTGTAGCTCCAGCGTCATGTCCTGTATGTAAAGGGACGGATTTTGTAACAACATAATATGAATAAATTATTTATTTCCCAAAATAGGGGGGGGGACTTATTTCAATATAAATCTATAGAGGTATATGTAAATGATTTTGGAGCCCAAAGAACTGAAGGAAGTAAACGTAGAGATTAATTTCGAAGTATTTAGTGTAGAAATGAGAACTTAAAACAAAAGGAACCCAATTGGGTTCCTTTTTTGTTTAATCTATTGGTCCTCTTCATTTAGCAGGTTCCATAGTTGCTTTATTTAGATCTAAGGATAAGAAGATTCCTTTATTTACAATTTCTTCTCCTAATTCTGTTCCAGGATAATCTGGGTAGTAATAAATATATTGGGTACCTCCAGGATATTTTGTATCTTCCCACATTAAAGTTTTTATTTGCTTAATCGAAATCATACTTTCTGGAGCCCACATAAACAGTAAAGTTTTTGCATCATCTGATAGATATTTAAGTGGGGCCATCTCATCATTTTCTGTAGTCATAGTTATATCAGGCCATCCATTCTTTGTGCTTACACCTCCCCATAATGCTGTTGCAACATCCATTCATGTTTCATATCCAAGATCATCCTTATACATTGGACAATCATCTATATTAAAACATACATAGTTTGAATACGGATTATAAGCATAAACACTTGTACTATCATATTCTAGTGATGGATCAATTATTAAACATTTTGGAGATTTTCCAAATAATGCAATGGTTTTGTTCTGTAAACTCGTGGAACCTTTTGACATAGACCATGTAGCTATAGGACGGGTACCTTCTCCTTCACTATATCTTACACTTAAGCTTAAATCGGAAGCTAATGGGTATTTAGCTAACACACTAATACTCATTGTTCCAGTTCCTGGAGTATATTTGTCATATCTAAGTGATATAATATTTGTAGGAAGTGTAGCTCATATAAGTTCAATTGTTTTACATGAACCTGAAAGTATTCCTGCAAAAGACAACCCGCCATTAATACTATCTGCAATAGCGTCTCCTATATATGTTCCATCTACATATCCTTTAAGATAATATTTTCTAGGCATATCTAATGCAAGTTCCCTACTTACAATATATAAAATAAAGCCTCAACCATTAGGATCATTAACATATCATGAAGGGAGTATAATAGTATTTGTAGTTAATGTCCCAACCCATTGTTTAACTTTATATGAAGTGGTAATACTTCCAACATAGAATTCTAATTCAGTTCCATATTCAACTGCTAAAATATTTCCTTGAAAATTAATTTTGAGGTTAACCCCCCCCACTCGCAATATTCTGCGTTATAAACTGTTTAATCATTTTCTTTATAATATTTTGCACTAATTATAAAAGATACTAAACTCAGTAACGCATAGATTGGAGTTACTGAGTTTAGCGTACTTAAAAAGAATAATGTCATAAACATTAATCCTAATATGTAGAATATTTTATATATTTTCATTACTTATCTTTAAAATACTTATCATAAATATTTTTTGCATACCATCCACAGGCAGCTCCTACTACAAAGCTAGTTAAAGCCAGCAAAAGACTTCCAAAGCTCATAGCTGATACGATACCACAACCTGCTAATACTAAAGCAATTACGATTGCAGCAATAATTAATTTTGTTTTTCAAGTCATTGTTTTCATAATTATTTATATGTTAAGTTACTATAAGTTGTTCCATTTCCAGAAACAATATAGTTTTGTTGTTCTTTATATAATGGTAATACTCCATCTTTCTAGCAAATAAAAGCATAAGCCTCATCATAACTAGGATGGTCTTTCATTTTATCTTCAAATTCTTCTGGAGAACGTTCTTTTGTAATTAAAACATAATAGTCTCCTAAGTCGAAATTTAATTCACTTCCATTACCTGTAATTTTTCTTAATGCAAACATGTATTTATATATTTATTAATTTAAAAGTTTATTTTAAGTATATTACAAATACTCAAGTATAAACATCATCTGGAATATCAATGAACACGTCACAAAGTGTAACATCATCTATTTCTTCATGTTCTTGTTTTAATAGTTCCATAATTGAAACTACTTCTTTCATTGGATTTAATATAGAGTTTTCACTACCATTAGATCCATTATTTAAAACTGCATAATATACTTTTGAATCTTTAATAAAAGTTACAGCTGCATTTTTATAAAAACCATAATCTTTTAATTCAATTTTTGGAGTATCTTTATCTTGCAGTTTTGTTATTACTTTATCATATAACTTATTGTCCATTATTTGAAAGATATTTATTAAGTGAAGTTGTTCGATTTAAAGTTCTTATATAATTATCTTTACCTTGACTATAATTAGAGTTAGTATCATTGTTTCCATGAAGTCTATCTACAAAATCATTTGTGCTAGTAGCGGTTAGTGCATTATATCTAGAATTTAGTAAATCTACTTTATATTGTGCATAATCATATAGATTTTCAAAGTCTATATATTTTTCTCCATCTTTATGCTTTGTTCATTCTCTATCTGTTTGGTTATTATTCCATTTTATTCCTCCAAGATTAAAACCTCTTGATCCTCTTGGATCAAGTCCGTATTGACTTTCAAGAGCAGCTTGTCTAACTAAATTATCTACCTGAGTTAATGGCAAATTTTTTTCTTTTAATACTTGTACAAATATAGGCTTAAGAATTTCTGCAAGTTCTTTAAATTTATTATCAGTTTGTCCAAACTTGTGATAGTAATCTAAATTAGGATAATTACTATTTGGAATATAATCTCCATATTCAGTATTTACGGGATAACTAAGGTTTGGTTTTCGTTCATTATCTGTTACTTGTATTGAATTTTGAAAACCTGGAAGTTTTAACCCTAACTGAGCATATAATGTGGCATCCTTCTTTTTAGTAGGCGCTTGAGCCACATTATTAAATAAATAAAGTAAGAAATCATCACTATATATATTCAATAAATTATATGTATTCTCTTTATTATAATGTGGAGTAACTGTAGACTCTTCAGGTACAATTTTATATTCGGGATTAAATGGTTCTGATTGAATTATCTTTCCATCTTTATCAAATTGTGATACTGAGAAACTACCTTTACCTTCTGAATTTTTAAGTCTATTTGTAAGAGTATAATGATCTAAATGTTCCTTCTTAATATTTTGTATTTCTTCTTTAGTAAATTTATGATTAGGATCTGCATTAATACTATGTCTTAGTTGCATTAATCTAGCATAAATTTCCTGAGGATTATCTAAATATTCATCGGGAGCAATTGTTTTATTATCATAAATTGTATCTCCGAAATTATCTTGATACTTCTTAATTACTTTCTCTTGTGCATCAGGTAAACTACTATGAGTTCATTCATGAATTGTAGTACTAGTTGATCCATCTGTTAAAAATATTCTTCTACCAAACGGATAATAAACTCCTGAAGCATTATCAGGGACTTTACTCGGATTTATCTTTGCTCTAGTAAGATCTAAATTTCTTTTAAGTGCATTAAATACTAAAGATTCAGTTACAGGGAGAGGAATTGGTAGAACTTGTTTAACATTTTGTTTTACTAAACCTTTACGTGATTTATATCAATCTTCAAGCCACTGTTTTCCTTCTTGAATTCCTCCTTGTTGAAATTTTAATACTCCTCCATGTTTAGCAGAAGCTATAACTTGATTTAAAATATTTGCATATCTTGGATCTGTAGCATATCCTCCTCTATGAACTCTATTTGCAAACTCTTTTATATCTCCAGAGAATGCTTTATAACGTTTATTATTTAATAGATCAATTTTAAAATTTGCATAATCTTCAAGTGATTTGAAATTTCTAAATTGATCATTTATATAAACATCCTTACCATTAATAACTTCTCTAGTTCGTTTAGTTGTTCCCTTTCCTTTAATACCTCCAAAATTGTATAATCCTGCAGGTTTAGAACCTCAAGCTGATTCTAATCCGTCTTGTGCTACTAATGATTTAGCAAATGCAGGATTTAAACCTTTTGATTTTAATAATCTTTCATAAATAGGAAGCATTGTATCTTTGAAATCCTTTTTAGAATTGAATTTATGAACTGTAGTTTCTTGAACTATTGGTTCTGGATTTCTTATCTCTTCTACTTGAGATTGTACTTCTGTCTCTGTATCATCTTCTAAAGGTTGAGAATATCTGGGTTTATATACAGGTATTTCAAGATTTGGAATTTGAATATTAATATCTCCTAAAGCACTATCTCGTATGAATGGTCTGTATGTGATATCGTTCATAATAATTGTTTTATATTATTTTGCAAATATATACATTATTTTTATAAATCACAAATTACAGCACCTATTTCTGGATCTAATTTACAACGATTTGGATTCTCTAATTCAGAAATTCTAGATGTTAAATTATCTACTTTATTTTCTAATTCAGAAACTTTAGATAATAAATAACTTGTTACGCTTTCTAAAGCTGCAATTCTTTGTTCTAACTCGTTTTTTAGATTAGTTATTGTAGTACTTGCTGAGTTTGCCATAGTAATTGCAGTACCTATATATGGATTAGGTGTTGTAGTTATACTTGAAGGACCTGTTTGTCCAGATGCTCCTACTATTCCTATTGGTCCTGTAATGGATGATATATCTGTTATAGTCATATTTGTTGTGTCCATATTATGCAAAATTAAAATCAGAATTAGTATTTAATCTACTTAGAAGTTTTTCATTTTCTTGTTTTAATTTCATAATTTCCTTACGTAGATTTTTAATATCTTCTGAATGTTTTTCAATCTGTTCTGAATGTTGATCTACTTTTTGATTTACAAATAATATTGCTTGACATACTAAAGATAAATCAATAAGTTTAGCAGATTTACGTAATCCCGATATTTTATCTAAAGCAGATGTTCTACTTGTAATTAAAATACCTTTATCTTCTAATTGTCTAAATACTCTAGTTAATACTTTAGTACTTATGTCCATTTTTGCTGCAAGTTCTTTATTAGTTTTAGTTGTAATAGCAAATTGTCCATCATTTGTACTAGTGTATTGTTGCATTGCTAATAGAACTCCTTTTTCTTCAGGAGTAGTATTCTCTGCATCCATAAACTCGTAAGTAAATCTTTCAAAATATCTTCCTGATTTTTGAATCTCATAAATATTACTCCTACCTTTTTTCTTTTCTAGAATTTTAATTTCACCTGCTGCATTTAGTTTTTTAATACTACTTTGCACTGTATTAATAGATACTCTTGCTAATTCTGCAAGAGTTCTTAGTGAAACAAAAGTTTGGAATGTATCTTTATCCATATTTTTTCTCATATAACCATAAATGAGATAATCAGTAGGATTCATTTTAATTTCTTTTGCAACCCCCAAATCATGAGGGACTTGAATGTGTTGTACTTTATTATCCATAAATTAATATTTTTAATATTACAAAGATATAACATTTATTTAATATTACCAAATATTTATACCAATATTTATTTAAAGTGTATAAGAATTTGATATAGTATATTCAATTTAAAAATAGCCCTGGGAGATACACTAAGGTGTCGTTTTTGATACACCTATTTTAAAAAAGTGCCCTGGGAGATACACTTATATGCCCTGAGAGATACCTATCTATATATGTTCTCGCTTCGCGGAGGCGCTCGAACAGATCTATATACCTGTCTGGTTGCCCCCCCCTACCCTATTTGGTTTGGAAAAGGGTTGTACTTTAGATATGTATTGTGTACACATATGGATTATAAGATATCATGTATACATATGGATATTGTATATATTATATACACGTATGGATACTCTATTAAAACTCCCCCTGGGGGTTTCAGATGGAAAACCGAAAAAAATTTCGAGTAAAATATTTCTGACAAAAGTTCTATTTTTAGAAACCAAAGCATCTGAACTGTCTATATGTTAAACTTTTTCATCTAATACCATTATGAAAAACATCGCACTTATCAAATCGATCGTCGCTACTTCCATTTCGTCGGCAAACCCTGCTGAGCTCACTGAGCACATAGCAGCTCTCATTCAGGCTCATCCTGAAGAGACTCGAGAGAACGCGCTTGCCATCCTCACTGGCACTGCAGAACTCACGGTTCGTCCTGTAGACCAGGTTGAACTGACCTGCAACCGCAGCAACTACACCAACCTCTCGTTCATGGGCGAGCCTACCGTAAATCTGCTCGAAGGAACGGTTCGCTGCTCTGTCAACTACACACGAATCGAAACTCGCTGGTACAAGACCGAGGAAGATGCCGAAGCTAGAAGGAACAGCAGCTATCAGCACGACGACTATGTCATCCAGCGCGAGAGAAGCTACGAAGAATCTACGAGTGTAACATTCGACATCCGCGAGTGGAACACTGGCAAGGTCGTGTGGAGATGCTAACCACCTCAATCTATCTCGGAGAAATCCGAGATAGATTTTTTTCTTTTTACCAAAATATCTGAATATTATTTAGATAGCAATAGTGCTTCTCGGAAACTCATCAAACTATCAAACCATGGTACAGACTGTTTTTCACAACCTGCTCATCGAAGCAGAATCTATGTCGGATGTTCACAATTGTGGCACTGCTCGACCTCGTTACACTTATCAGGAGCCGCTCAAGCTGCAGAACGTCGACAAGGTCACGGAAGAAGACCGTGCACTCATGGATGTTGCTCGCGATATGTGGGCAGGTGTAATCAAGAAAGGGCTTTGAGCCCTTTCTTTAATAGCTTTTACTATGGATGACAGAACTCAACGTGTTGCAGATGAAATAGCTTCTATTGAAGCTATTTCTCACAACACTGTAAAAGCTTTATCGACTGTTACTACTCCGCTCAATGTAATTGTTGAGATGTACATTGCAGGACTCGAAGCTAAGCTACAAGCACTTCGAGCACTGGTTAAATAACAAAAGCTACTGAAAGGTAGCGAATCACTAACTAATCATTCATCTTTAACTCATCACGTTTATGAAACAATTAGAAGGCGCCAAGAGGGCCGAAATGCTGCAAGATGCAGCCAACAAGGGATTTAACGACGTTACTGTCGAAATCTTGAAGTCGAAGACTATCTTCACCCAGAACTTGCTGTTGAAGGGTGATACGGTCGAGTTTGAGGACTTCAATATCCAGCTCATCAAGCAGGGGAAGGAATTTAAGACCGTCAACAAAGACGGTGAGGAGATTACCGTTCGGGGTCTCATGATACTCTGCTGCATCAACGGAGTGTGGCGCTGGTTCCCGCTCAGCACCTTTCAACGCGGTTGCCAAATCGCACCTGAAGGTCGCACGGACTACATGGAGGCCATTCGCGAGAAACACGACCTCAATCTGCGCATACTCACCTGCGGTGATGCGTTGGAGGTCACCCAACTCCTCGCAGGCAAGCGGCTCAAAGTCACGGAGAACCAGTCCTTTAAGTTCCAGCGGTTCAACAAGGACCGTGAGAAGCTTGAGGGAGAGTTTGACCTCAAACCAGTCTCGTTATTCGAGGAGCTGGCATAATAATTGGAGAGTGGGGAGCAATCCCTGCTCTCCTTCTTTTTTCCATCAACCAAAGCCACCAACAGGTACCAAAGCTCCCGACAAGTTCGTAGTACATCACAAGTATAAAATAAACGTGATTGTAGTACATAGAAGTTTAATTTAATTTATTTATAAAAGATGAAGATTTCTGAAGTAAAAAATCTGCCGAAGATTGCAGCTCCTGGTGGACGTGTAGTCGCTGAAGTATCTCCTGAATTTCTGAAGGAGAAAGGTGTAGGTATCGTAACTTACGGTATTGCACCGAACGAAGTTATCGAATTTCCTGATACGGAAGCTGACATCAAACCCTTTACTCGCACCGTTCGTCCGAACAGTGATGCAGTTGAAACACTGATCGTAGTGAAACGAAACGGAGAGTTCGGGTATTTCTCGGTAGCGGCACTTCGTCGCATGGATTATCAGGGCAAGTTCGTCGGTCCTGTATGTCAGGCATTGCAGAATGAAGCAAGCGATTATGCTCGTGTAGCTAAACTCTGCGGTAAGAAGCTGACGTGCAAGGAGATGACGAAGATCAAGGTTCGTAAGTTCGATAACGGTGTCATGACCGATGAACTGACGGAACGTGATGTACCCGTCCTTGAGTATGCGTAACGGCCAAATTACAGTTAAGGGGTCGTGAGTACGGCCTCTTAACTGTTTAGAAACTAATATGGGTAGAATATATGTAGCTAATGCAGATAGCTGATATAGTAATCCAGAAAGTTTCTGAGTCCTTGAAAAAGGACGGTATGACATGTGGTACATTGTACGATGTGTTCATTGTCTATAAGTCTTTGATCGGACTTATAGGCTCTAGTGATGATTTGATGAGTTTAGATGATTAGTGACCGTGGGAAGAGAAGTGATGAGCTCTTCCCACATTTTTATTAAAGATTATGGATGCAATTAAAGTAATACTCGGTATAATCTTTGGCTTGATTATGCTTGGATGGATTGCTACAGTAATAGTCATGGCTTGTGGTCCTTGGGTAGCTGTAGTAATTGCCGCGATCGCTTTAACTATTTATCTTAACCGAGATTGACTGCGATTGCATAGTAATAATAGTTCTTTGACATATTGACATGACAGAAACACCTGACAAAATGTCATGTTGTGACTGAAGTAGAGGATGAAGTGATCGGTGTAAGTCGTTGATTATCACCCTTTTATTCATCCTCTACTCTTTTTAAAACTGTCAATTTGTCAGACCAACTTCCTTCATGTAAAATATCTATTATTCTCACATTCAGAAAGTTACTCTTCAATAATAATAATTTTATCCATTATTTTGAAGTTTAAACAATCGCTTTTGGCAATATTAGTTATTTTATAATTTGACAATTCAAAGTTTTAAATCTTAAATATACATAAACTCGAAAGTTGCCTGACGATTACCAGAAATTAATGTCTGGATTCACTATAATTAGTTTATCTAATATAAGTGGGCTTAAACGAGTATAAATAAAAGCCGAAACGTTCGCAACAGTCAAATGAGAGAGTGAAGCATAGTAGCTCTCTCTTTTTAGACCATTTAGGATTTACAATATAAATCCAAAATTCTAGTACAACAACTAGTATTAGGTTAACATTATATCTACAACAGCGGTAGAGGAAGTTGTACAATCAGTTTAAGAGGAGACTACCATTACAAATTGAGAGTCTGATGTATAATGTTATTGATGTTTTTTCATTTTGATGAATTTACTTAGCATGACGATGCTAAGTCGCGTGTTCTCTTGATATCGGAGGAAGTAATGATATCTAGCAGCTATGCTATCTTAACGTGAGAGAAAATAGCAGTTGCCGAGATGGCGAAATTAGGTAGACGCCCAAGACTTAAAATCTTGTATCCCGAATGGGGTGTACGGGTTCGACTCCCGTTCTCGGTACAAAAATCCTATGAGTTCTGCAGAGCTTACATAGGTCGCATATGTGCCTCATCAGCCTTATGTATGAGATAATAAGAGTGATTCTCAAACTTGATTAGGAAAATAGTTTTTTCTAGTTAGTGATTCTAAGTTATCCAGTGTACAATGGGATTATATGAATCTTTTTAATAAAAGTCTAATAAAATTTTAATTTTAAATAATATGCTCTGTAAGAATAACATTTTTAAGCTTTTTGTTCAAGAATTTATTTTATTCTTGCATACCAAAGACTCTGAAGAATTTTGTAAAAGACTTTGTAAAAAGCATAATTTCAAAAAAGAAGAATTTGAGGAATATTTTAAAATAGTCCAAGAAAAATTCAATGAAATACCTAGTGATCAAGAAATTGCATCTCAAGAATGCAAACAGTCTCAAATAAAAAATCAAGTTATTGAAACACTTGAAAAAGTTATTTTAGACATTAAAACTCTTAAATAAAGTTTAACAATATCTAAAATTGTAATTATGTTCATTTCTAAGAAAACTATGCGAAAGAAAGATTTCGCATGTCTCAAAGCAGAGAAGCCGAACTATAAGGCTTTTCGCGCACCGAAAGAAAATGCGAGACACAAGTTTCAGACGCTTTTCAAAACTCCTCGTGGCTGGTTTCTCAGCATGATGCAAGACAAGAAGCGTGTGATCGGCGAGATCTCTATTCCTGCAGCTCAGGAGTGGCTCGACGAGTGTCATATCAAATACGAAACTGGCTGGTAAGCCACCTCCTTTCTTTGTAGTTAATGAATTCATAGCGAGAACCTTTGGGGCTATCTTGCCGTGACTGAACCATTAACAACGAGCAACCCTGGCACAACTCGTAAACGCCAGGAACAGTCTATCTACACATAAAGTCTAAGGACTAATTTGTGAATATAAATCCTCCTCCCCAAGTTGAATTTTATTCCAAATTGGATAGTTAATAGAGATGTCTGCGTGAGCAGGATTGGTAGTACCCTCTATTGTTAAAACTGTTTCTTTTTGACATTTTTTATTTAAATATATAAATCTAGATTATGAAATTCGCAGTAGGCTAGCTTTAATGCTTAAAAGTTCTTAGTTTAATTTTATTTCCTCTGATTTAATTCGAGTGAACAAATTGCAGAAGTAACTCACCTGCACTAACAAGCTAGAATATGAAAGCAAGAGACGGTCCGAATATGTAGGATTTATTTTTTATTCATAATAATTTATTTGGAGAAATTAAACATAAAAATGCCTAAGAAATTAGGTGTGTTGAATAGGAAGGCACTTGTCCTATTGCACGCAAGTTAATTACGGTTACTTCTAATATATGCTAGCAACATTGATGTAACCCAATTAATATTGCCTATATAAGAGATGCGGAAGACTGTTAAGTGTCGAACTACCAAGCGGTTTAACAGAGATAGAGGCTCTATGGTAACATAGAGAATTTGCTGGATAGCGTGGGTTCACATACGTAAATGTGGAGCAAAGGAAAATGGCAGAATTACCAAACTTCTTTTCAATAGGGACGAAATTTATCTATAGACAATAACCAGTTAGCTCGTAATGTCTACCCTTCAAAGATTAGCTGATTTAGAAGGTTGAGTGAGTCATATAGACAAGAGAAGAAGGAAAACCTCGAGTTAGAGGTCATATAAGAATTACTATCTTACCTAGCTAGTAAGATTGATCTGTAACGTTGACTGTAGTACGACAGATGATCGTAATCTTATATGTTACTTAACCGTAACAGTAGTAATTGTAATTCTTTATTATTAAAGTTTTACATGCTGGAGAGAAGACAGAACTCTCAACAATCTGTCATTTAGGTATAGCTTCTTTGATCGGAAGCTATACCACTAAGATATTTTATTCTCGAATCATATTAAAAGTGGTTTCCGATTTTATAAATCGGATTCGCTCGGTTCGTCTAGTTGATCTAGGACGCAAGATTTTCATTCTTGAAATCACGGGTTCGAATCCCGTACCGAGTACGTAAAGTTGAAATCTAAATTGACTAAAAGAGTAATGGAAGTATATTTTGAAGGCACTATAGGTATCCGAAAATGGTTGCGAATTCGAAAGAATCGCATCTCTACACTTGAAGAACTTACTAAGTTAGTAATCAAACACGAACCTCGTGAATTAACTATTCACATCAATTCACTTGGAGGAAGTACATATCAAGCTTTAGCTATTTACTTTTATCTTCTTTCTCTTAGCATTCCAGTTACTACTTTTTGTCATGGTCAAGTAGCTTCTGCAGCAACTATTATCGCTCAAGCAGGAAAGAAACGATACATGGATAAAGATGCAGAACTTCTTATTCATACTCCTCGAATCAACACAAGTAGTGCAATTACTTTTAGGCTTTTAGGTATTATTAAAGAGGACCTTGCATTTTCTAATAAAATACTTAAAACTATATTCAAAAGAAAATCAGCTTTAACTGAAAAACAAGTTGAAAGAGTCATGCGCTTACAAAATGAAGAAGGCGTATGGTTGAACTATGAAACTGCACTTCAGTTTAAGTTGGTTGATGAACTTGAAGAATAATACGTATATTCCATAGTTAGTAGCTGGATCTTAATGAGAGTGAGCTACCTCTCTGAGCTTAACTAAGATCCATTTTTAGAAACCTCTGTTTGCTTGATTATATAACACACCTAGTTCCATATAACCTTTCAGTTGGCATTAGTTAGATGAAAACTACGATTTAATCCAGCGAGCGATAGTGTGGTTGCCATGACCTGGAGATTTTTTAAAATCCTTTAAGTTTAACAATATCTAAAATTGTAATTATGTCTAAAGATCTTTTTTCGAGTCGTACTCCCTTTGAGAAGTGTTATCTCGTAGAAAACGTAAAACATCTTTCGTTCATTCCAGGGAATCGTACCCTGAGAACAGCTCACGTAAATCGAATCTTTAAAGCTTTCCTTGATGGAGAGTGGATACCGCCTATCTATGTTTCTGCAGACGGTGAAGTTCTCGATGGTCAGAATCGTCTCGCAGCATTTCGTATGCTGAAAGAGAAATATCCGCAGAACAAAACTGCAATTCGAGTGATTATTATTAACTCGGATGCATCTCCTCTGAATCTCGCAATCAAGTTCAATGCAGGACATGCAAACTGGGTAATCACCGACTACATGAAGGCTTATCTGGAAAAAGGTCTTCATGGCTATCAGCAGCTTCAGGATTTCACGAAAGCTTTCCCTGAGTTCGAATTCAAGGCAGCTATTCAGCTGATCAAGGGTTCGCACTCTTCGAGAAAGTTCAATAACGGTCTCTTAGAGATCTCTAACGAAGAGTACATGGAAGCATGTAAGAAAGCTGCTGCTCTCATTCAGATCGCAGAAAAGTTGAACAATAAGATCGTCCTTCGACGAGATATTGTTCTCGCTTTCTATCATGTCTGGAACAAGATTCCTAATATTCAAACGTATCTCAAACGTATCGGTAATCTTCAGGTTCCGAGCGTTGAGAATCGTAAGGAGTGGGAACTTGCATATAGTGCTCTGTTGCGATAATTTCTGGTTTTTATTTGTTAATCGGCACGTTAATAGAGTTTACTCTATGCCTACTACCACTCGAAGGTGTGATTAACAAGGTCGCCTAGCGTCCTTGTATGAACGTAGGTCGGTGATGGTCACTATCTCAGCCTCGCCATAACAATTTCAAGAAAATGAATAATTTAGGTAAAGCTATAGGATTAATTCTCTTCATGGGAATTATTCTAACTTCCTGTTTATTACTTGTTTCTAAACCTAAGGATCAAGTAGTAACCGTTACAGAGTTTCCTCAGGATGGAGTAAAAGTATCTAAAGTAACTCCTACTTCTGAGTTCGAACGTAATCAGATTACAATATCTGTAATGCATGAACTTGATTCACTTGATAATATTTATCGAGTAGAAGCAGGTATGCAAAAGATTCCTACTGAAGTGTTCAATAACTACTGTATTGAAGTAATGAATCACTACAAAGACCAAATTCAAAGTATCTTTTATGATCCTTTGGAAAATCCTCGTATAAAAATCAGATGGGTTAATTAACTATGATTATTTCTTGTATTACAACAGCTTCTAATAAAGCTGTATTCATTAAAGGAATTCCCTTTCGTATTGTTCAAATTAAAGGCTTTGTTATAAATACAGAGACAAATCAAGTTCTTCACATTTGCATTAACAGATTGTATGATTTGTTAATGACTTGTTATTTATACGAAAAAGTTTTTACAGAATAATGTAGGAAGTTGTATCTATAATTAATAATAAATAAATTAACAGTATGAAGGGTGGAAAACCTGGACTGAATGTCCGTCGCAAAGGTGCTCTTGCTCGCCTGGAAGTTACGTATGAAGCTTTCAAAAAAGCAGGTGAAGACAAAAGGAATTTGATTACGGGAAAAACTATTCCCTACGATCAAGAAATCGCACGCATGGAGCGTGAGATTGCAACACTCAAATCTCGAATCTATAACTAAAACAAAGAAAGAAGATGTCAACGATTGGACAGGTAAGACGCATGCTTCGTATTCAGGCACTCGAAGCTGCAAAACGTGAGGATTATCGAACACGTACTCGTGTTCAGAAAATCTACATCAAGGATAAGATTACGAGGAATATCACTGTAAAGGAGATTACTCACTTCCCGAAGAAGGAAGAAGAGACTTCTGCAGAAGTAGAAACTCAGGTAACTGAATAAAATTACGTATACTTTCAGGCTTCAGTAAAAGATTTGGTGAATTTAGATGATTCCACTGCTGTACAGAATTTTTCTGTTAGGATAACATAAGGCAGCATAATTGATTCTAATACTTGCATCCTTGAGAGTTCGAACTGTATCAATGACCAAATAAGAGATACAGATTTTTATTTAGTGATATTTAAATATGAAGAAAGTTATTTTATTTCTTTTAGCAATTTTTATTGCTAATACTGTTTTTGCACAACTCAATGTTACATCAAGGAATCGACAACCTGAAAAGGTAATGTCAATACGTCCAGGATACAGTTAACTGTATTATGATGTTGAAAAATCTGATACTTTGTATTATTTCAGTATCAATACAGATAATCGTTTTGATAATCCTATTTATTTTGCAATAGGATATGGAAAGAGTTCTGCAATTTTATCTGTAAAGGAACTTATAGAATTTGCGGAACAGGGAAATAAGGGTGAAGAAACTATTAGTGTTCCAGGATTGTATACAGAAAATAAAATTTATATTAATACTGCTGCAGTTTTTGGAATAAAAGGATTACTTCTAACACAAAAGGGACATGCAGGAGTTTCTAACCTTAATTTAGGAGAACTCAAGAAGGTTCTTAAAAAGTTAGAAGATCGAAAATAGGCTGCAATCTATTTGGGACGCTAATGGATATTATTATGATGTTGTTGCAGTAAAACATATAGTAAGAAGGTTAGTGAAAAGATGTGAATAGCTCAGTTGGATAGAGCGGCAGGTTGTGCTGAGGGTCACAGGTTTGAGTCCTGTTTCACATCCAAAATTAAAAATTAAAATTATGTTCTGGTTTATATATAAAGTAACTCTCGTAGTTATTGTAATGATAATAATTGCAGTATACTTTAAAGATCGAGAACTTTTCAAGTCGCAAATTTTTAACTTATTTACGACAGGAGAATTTATTATCTTATTGACTCCCATTATCAATACACTTCTTATTATTTATGGTGTATATAGAGCCGTTCAAATTACAACTAAAAATGATAGGGAGTAAATATTGTGTAGAATATTATTTTTATGACGAGGATAATTTACCAGTTCAAAGTTTTGCTTTTGTCATTGCAACTTCTGATGAGGAAGCAATACAAAAAGCACAAAATTATTCTACAAGTAAAATAACAATTATATCTTGTACTAAATACGCTTAAGTATGGAAGATATTGAAACAAACGATATTGGGCAATCTTTAGTAGATGAATTTGTCGATGATAATGCTATCGAAGCTCAAGAAAAATAGCCTACGGACTTAAGAGGGTTAACATAATTTAAGTAATAGGATTAAACCGCAATTGAGTGAGAATTAAAGACAAGGATATCGCGAGAGTGGCGCACAATCCAGGAAATAGTCTGTATTTTACTTCTGGTGGGCATAGTTTCCATAAACCCAGATGAATAAGTTTCAGATTGCTTAAAGTGAATCGTTTCTAGAGTGTCGTAAACTCTAGTTTTTAAAGTCACATATATAACTTAGATATGTTGAACGATCTGATAAACACGATAGATCTGCCAATTTATTGTGTGAAACAGAGATGCCTTGGCAGAGGCTGCAACGGCTAGCAGATCGTAAGAGATCCTAGTATCGGGCGGAGGGAAGTTGCATACGTAAGTACCTCTAACTTTTTAAATCCTTCTGATCTAACCTGGAGTTGATGAAGGTCGTAGTTGATGAAGATCGTAATAGTATTTACTATGTTAAGGTGGTTGACTAAGAGACGAATGCAGTAAACGACTGGCCACACAAGGTCGGTAGAGTAGGAGCGGAGCCTATCATAGTCACAATGAAAAACGAAAAGATTAAGTTGTCGCAAGGAAACTTACACTTAGTAGTTTATAAGAGCAAACAGACGTCAGGCAATGTACAGATTAAATGATGTTTGGGAAAATAGAAACTATTAGTAGCTGTAACTACGAATGTTTGATGTAGCAGTTAATTGCATATGAGAGGTCATATGATTAATAGCCAAATGAATATCTGCTCTTATTGATAAATATACCTGCACAAGTAATATCTAAGGTTGCACACAGATGATATGAAGGTTAAAGAGCTGGTGCAATAAGCTCATAATTGGAACCGTCCAGTTGGTATGTTTATCACTTTTTACCTATAACACTTTGATCGGTGTTATAGGTCCTAGAAAATAATAGAGATAGGTGGCAAAGTCTGAAGATTCGAAAGAATATATGGCGACAGTACCTAGCTGTAGGGTTGTAACCATTGTGAGGTCACATTTTAGATGATCCGAACGTACAGTCTATCTCTTTTACTTTAAAAATAATTACAACAAAAATATGAAAAAGTTACTTATTGTACTCGCATTATGTGTATTTGCAGTATCTTGTTGTGAAGTAGACCACAACAATTCTCAAGAAAAGAAACCTACAAAAATCACTGCAACTTCTTTTAAAGTCTACAAAGAGAGTGGTGCTTTTGTTTGTGAATACTATGAATTCACGTATCATGGACATAAGTATATCACAAACTATGGAGAAAAGTTTTTACTTCATTCTCCTGAATGTCCTTGTCAGTATTAATCTATGGAGAATAAAAGTTTACGAATACTTGCAATATTTATTATAGTAGGTTTTGTCTTTATAGTAAATTTTGCTTTCTTTGGAGTACAAGGTAAAATTACTCAAAGTTGGACAGATAAGTTTACAAAAGAGATTAACCATCTTGAATATAAGGTAGATTCTTTAGAAAAGGTAGTTAATAGTAATCTTACACATCGTCGTGATACATTAATCATTGATGTACGCCCTCAAACAATCAAAATTTATCAACCTAATAGAAATAGTATTAATAATAATTCTAGTATTGCTAGTACTCCAAGATGACGATTAAACTATGTGGTTCTTTAGATTTGCAATTATTCTCTTAGAATTTTTATTTATTTTTTATTATACTGCAGTTGTTTTTCAACTGTTAGATGTATGGAAAATAACTAATCGTAAGATAACATGGAAGGCTATTATACCTTTCTATTACTTTATTAAGAGGTAGAAAATATATGGCGCCTCTATTTATAATTCTTGTAATCTGTTTATTGATATTATTAATAGATTGCTTTAAAAACAAAAGAAGACATTAATCACTTTATAAAATCATATGAATTTAAAAAAGATTATTGCTGTCTTCGTGGCAGTGTTCGCAGTTTTCTGCGTTGCGTTTCTCGGTAAGATTGGAGAGGATGTGAAGAACGAAACTATTGTGGTCAACCAGTACCCCTTTACGGGTAACATGGAGTATTGGACGACGCCTGGCTTCCACTGGCAGTGGTGGGGTAAGACGACGACCTATTACAAGACCCAGCAGCTCTGGTTCGGATCGGATAACGATTCAGGTAACCAGATGGGAAGTCCCATCCCCGTTATCTTTAACGATGCATCGGATGGTATGATATATGGCTCACTCCGAGTTAAATTACCTACTGATCCGAAGTATTTGTCTCGTATCCAGACGGATTACAATGGTATGGATAGGCTTATTAACGACCTCGTTCGGCCTACTGTAACAAAGGTTATTTATGCGTCAGGTCCTCTTATGTCGGCATTCGAATCTTACGCTGAAAAGAAGAACGATCTTATTGAGTATATCACTGATCAGCTCAATAATGGCGTCTACAAAACTGCTGTAAAGCGTGTTGAGATTATGGATGCAATTACAGGAGACAAGAAAATTGTCAATATTGCAACTCTTATTCCCGACTCTCTCTCTGCAGGAGGTTATAAGCGTAGCGAATCTTCGCCGTTTGCCTACTATGGATTGGAGATCGGTCAGGTAGCAGTCTCTAAGATTGATTACTCTGAAACAGTTAAGAAGCAGATTGCACAACAGCAGAAAGCAAACATGGATATTCAAACGGCGAAGGCGCAAGCTGCTGCTGCTCAACAAGATGCGATTAAAGCAGAGGAACTTGGAAAAGCCGCTGCAATGACTGCAAAGTGGGAGCAGGAAAAAGTAAAGGCTGTTGAAGTTACCAGGGCCCAACAGGCTTACGAAGTAGCTGCCCTTGCTGCTAAGGAAGCAATGGAGAATGCAAAGAAAGTGAAGGCTGAAGGTGATGCAGAAGCATTCCGTCAGGCAGCATTAGTACGTGCAGGCTTAAGCCCGAAAGAAAAAGCTACTATCGAGATGCAAACGAAAATTGGTGTAGCTGAAGCTTTGTCGAAACTCGAGCTTCCTAAAATTGTTATGGCTGGTGGAAATACTAGCAATAGCAACGCTGCCATGGATGCGATGGGACTTAAGATGGTGTCGGATCTTGTAGATAAGATGTCGAATTAAGTCCTTTAAGGCTAGGGAGGAGCCTACGGCAATCCTCCCAACAAACAGAAGTAGTTCAATGGTAGAACGTAACACCGATAAGGTTAAAATAGGGGTTCGATTCCTCTCTTCTGTTCTAATTTAACAGTATAATGTTTAAGAATATGTTAAAGTTTAGAGGTAAACAACTTGCAAGTGGTGCAGTTGTAAATGAAAGGATGTACTATTATGTTCTTGATGCACTTGATAGTAATAAAGACATAACTCTTACTTCTATTCTTGGAGTTGAAGTGAGTCGGTGTAACGATTTAACTAAAGAACAGTTAGAACAAGTTTTTGATTACTTAGTTGAAAAGGAATTAGAATAAAAATATCATTCATTAAATAAAAAGAAACGATGGCAAAAATGAACATGAAGGCTATTACGATGGCTTTCAAAGAAGTTCTTCTCGATGAGGAGGGAAATCCTGTAAAGGATAATGAAGGTAAAACTGTCTATGTACGGGTGTTCCGAAAGGTTCGCCACAATGCAGCATACTTTCCCCGTACTTATCGCCGTTAGGCAGAAAATCCTACCTGCTTCACCAAAGGTGTAGTCCCTGTAATAGAACATTACAGTTTCTCTATTAGCATGTAGAAAAACTACATGTAGAGAAGGAACCCATACTAAAACTATGAAGTTCTTAAAGGACGATAAACATTGCCCATATCTCTTTGATCGGAGATATGGGCTCTATTTTTAGTTTATTGCCCACTTTCGAAGGTACTTACTAATTGAAAGGATTCTCTAGTAATGGAAGCGAATCCAGGTAGGTGTACATGGTATGACCCGTTAATTAGAGTCTGATTCCACAGACGTTAAGTATTGTAGATTATATCAGAGAGAGAGTTCTTCTACTATAGATTACAGGTCTTGAGATATACCAGTTGGAAAATGCTGGAGTGGGTAATTTTTAATAGATCTAATTATGAGAACTTGGTTTTGTAAAGATACACAAAGATGGGTATCAGAAATTCCGCGTGCCTTTTGGTTAGGAATATACGATTATAAAACTGGAGAGAAATTATATAGTGATGACACCATATACAGTGCTAACCCATTTTTGAGAAGTCTCAATAAAGATCTTTACATAAAGGTGACTAATCTTCTAAATGACTATAGTAAGTCAGAATTTGGTAGAGGCAGATTTTACATGCCAAGACTCACTTTTCCTCCATATACTAAATATAATAAGTAGAAACTATGAAACTGAAAGGAATCGAAATCAAACCAGGAATGGTTATACTCACTAAGAATGCAAGGTATGTTGCATTCCCTACAGGGATGTCTGACTGTCCTATAGCATTCGCTAACATCACAGTAGGAGAATGGGTTTGTAGCATACCTGAGACATTCGTAGAGAAGATCTATGATCTTATTACAGATGGGGGGGGTTAGATTCAGGTGAACTCCTATGGTCACAAGAATGGAACAGGGAGATCACTATGAGCGAGATTGCTGAGAAGTTCAGTATTCCTGTTGAACACTTACGAATTAAAAAGGAATAAATCTCTCGCTCCTTCTAAATGGAGAGTGAATGCTGAAAGAAGACGTAAGTTGGGTAATTTTTAAACTAAACAGTTTTATGAAAGTAGATTTTTCGAAAGTAAAGTATGACAATCCGTGTTTGTCATGCTCTCATACAGACATTATGTACTGTCACAACTGTATCCACTATCTGGGTAGGTACCGTAAAAAGGTCTAATCTATGAGCAAATTATACGACGCACTTCAAGATCAGTTAAAGACTGAGTATAAGAAGGAAGCTGAAGATTGTATTAAAATATACAATGTACTGAAAGCTATAAGTAGAGAAAAATATGGTGAGGAACATGTATGGTCTTCAGACTGGAATGTCCTAACTACTACTATGCTTGTTGAGAGTTATCCTAATGTAAGAAAGATGTACAAACCAAGCCATATAGGAAAAGTATTTCTTATTGGAATATTATTTGATGAATCAGGAGAAATAAAGCTATGAGAATGCAAAATACATATAAAGGATATTGGAGTATTGTTAAGGGCAAGACACGGATTCTTGTACATCCTGGTCAGAGTAATCCTTACAAACCCACATCCTTTATCTACAACACAGATCCTCCTTGCAAGAGTAAAGCAGATTTCTACGAGATTAGGAAAGCTGTTAGATCTCTATATACTGAAGAACAGCTCTTTGAATATTTTTGCAGTATTGCAGAATAATCAAAATTTATCAAGTTATCAAGAGATATAAATATGTACTCAATTTATTACAAAGGAAAGGAATATGAAGTCTCAGAGAAGCTATTTCTTAATATATGTTTATGTATGCTTCAATTTGAGCAAGCGTCTATCATTGATAAGCCTGACCTTATCGAAGCTTTCCAAGAAAGATGTGTTCCTGAAATTCTTAAATCTCCTGATTTTGATTACTCAAGATTAGAAGATGAGAGTCTTGAAGGTGTAATTGATACAACCCCAATTTGCGAATGAAAATCAAGTTCAATAACAACAAGAAATACTGGTATAAACCAGGGAAGATTTAACAAGGGGCTATATTACTGTATTCAAACCAGAGCCCTTGAGGCTAAAAGGAGCCATGGATTTTACCATGAGGAAGCTCAAAGCCAACAGTCCACGATATAATGTCTAGAGCGCTGTTAGGGATACACTAATTAGAGAGGAAGGTCAGACTGGTGTATAGTAGTATAGAGAGCATGGCTCAGTACTAGGCTGAATAATAGCCCATGTTAGCACACCTTAACTTTTTAATTATTAAATTTCTATTAAATTATGGAAGAAGATTTTGATGGAAATCAAATATTAGGAGTAGGACTATTAATAGTAGCTGCACTTGCAGCAATAATTCTAGCTCTAATGTAATTATATAAGTACTAGCGAAAGCCGAGTGAATGGTTCGTCTTCCTAATACGCGTTAAAGCTCCCGAGAGGTATCAGAACTGAATATCAGAGTATGTTAAATCTCAAAACGAAGAATAGTACTTATTTTTTGGACCCTTAGCTCAGTCTGGTTAGTAGCGGCGGCCTCATAAGCCGATGGTCACTGGTTCAAATCCAGTAGGGTCCACATTTTTAAAATTTGCTTATCGTCTCAATTCTTATTGAAGAAATAGTGTACCGTATATTTAGTTCTAGTACATGAAAGAGACATACTTCGAGGATAATCTGGAGGTCGCGAACGAAGGATGAAAGTAAGATGTTAGATAGGACCTGATAATACAGGGGAACTGAGAGCGAGACTCAGGATGGGCACAAAACTTTTAGTAAAATGATAATAAAAGAAGATATAATTCATTGGTTTGAAGTTCTCAAAAATAAATGTGATAAGATAACGACAGGTAATTGTTCTCATGAGATTAACTCAATTCGTTTCTTAGCATCTAATTGGGCAAGTAGAATAAAGAAAGAACAAGGAGAAACTATGTTTTATCATAATTTCATAGGTATATCTGAAGTTTGTACTAAAGTAACTTCTGGAAATCTTTCTCATCATATAGCAACAATTAAAGGAATGTGTACTCGAAATATAGAGTTCATTGAAAAATATGGAATAGAAGAAATAAGTTAGATATGAGCAGTTATTATCAAAAAATCAACACTCTCTACAAAAGAGACATGACAAAGCCTAAGAAACCGATAATTCTTGGGGAATATTCAGAGCCTGAGTTTGAAGTTCTTAAAGATCTTAAATGGGAAGCTACTGAAAAGATTGATGGAACTAATATGTCTTGTTGTTTTCATCCAGGTTTCAGAATGATTGAAATTCGTGGGAAAACTGAAAACGCAAGTATTCCAACTCATTTACATAAGCGAATGGAGGAATTGTTTCAGTTTGATCCTTTATATAAAGCTTTCGGAGTACAAACAGAAACAGGAGAAACTGTTTATCCTGAAAAAGTAGAAATCTTTGGAGAAGGGTATGGTTTAAAGATTCAGAAAGGTGGAAACTATATTAAAGATCATTGTGATTTCATTTTATTTGATGTAAGAATTCTTACATCTACAGGTGAATCTCTTTGGTTAACTCGAGAAGCATGTGAAGATATTGCTAAAAAGCTTAATCTTAAAATTGTTCCTTTAATAGGTTATATGACTATTAAAGAAGCTGAAGATTTCGTAAAAGCAGGTTTTAAGTCTTTAATTGCTGAAAATAAAGACTATATTGCCGAAGGTCTTGTACTTAAAGCACCTTGTGGTTTATTAAATCGCAGAGGTAAGAGAATCATTACAAAAATTAAATATTGCGATTATAAAGATCTTTAATATGAGAGCCCTCAACATTTTAGTACTATTAGCAATTGTATTGCTACTCTTTCTTTTAATAATTGTTTTAATAGGATATATAATGTTTAAGGCATCTGTTTGGTTAGGTGTTGGATATATTATAATTCTTATTGCAATTGTTATATATCTTTTATATAAACAAGTAGAAAAATATTAAACATATGACTGAAAAGAATAAAGTCTTTTTTGCAGCAGATGGTATTACTGCTACTTCTGCAAATCATCTCTGCAATATAGGTAAAGAATATGTTGCATCTGCTCATAGCCGTCTTGATAATATTCGGTTTATTACTACGACTGTAGAAACATTAAGTGCAGACAACCGCATCACTCTCTCGCAAGGATTAAATTCCGCAGAAGTACTTTCTTTAAAGGAAGAAATCAGAAAAATTGCTGAAATTAACGCATTTATTGCATATATGCGAGAGGCAATCAAGGCAAAAGAAACTGAGCATCGTGCTGTAAAAGAGCTTTCTTTTAAGGATTGGTGCGAGCAGGAAAGTATTACCCTTCCTGAATATCCTGCTAATCCTAAGTATCCTTCTTTTGAAGATATCTTAGGAGAGTTAGATATCAAGGAGCGTAATCGTTATTACACTCTTGGGGCAGAAGCTGCCATTATTGGCAAACAGATTCATCCTCGTGGTGCTATTCATGAAGCACGTGAAAAGCTGTTTGATGCAATATCAAATCCTGCGTTAGTAGAAGATGATAAAGTTTATCGTCATGTTGCATCAGTAAAACAGGAAGAAGTTGAAGAACTTTACTTTGAGCTGCAAAAGCAACATCGTGCTATTGAAGCAAGTCTCAATGCCATTAAAGGTTCTATTGATCAACGTGTTGCAGAAGAAACTGCAAAACTTGATACAGAAACTGCAGTTAAATTCAAGCAATATTCAAATGAAATAGAGCTTTTGAATAAGCAGTTTACAACCTGGAAAAATGAGGAAATAAGTAAAATTGGTAAACTTCGGATTATAATTCCGAATGAACTGAAAGATACTTATGATTTCTTAAGTTCTCTCTAATAGGTAGATAGATGCTATACTGTATTTTCATCAGTATACTCTATCTTTTACATAGGACTAAATCCTACAAGATATATTGTGTGTTATACGCGTGTTGCGGATAATACAAATATAGACAAACACTTGCTCTAGTAAAGCATATGTATGCTAAGCATTATTAGTATTGTACAAACTTGTGAAATACTTCAAATGTAAATATAATTGACTTTGTTTTTAGCTTTGAGAAGTATTTCGTCATGGTCATTGTTTTTACTTTTGCCTCTGTTAGGATTTAGTCCTATGACTATTTCTTTATATACCTGCTGACTCCTGCGGTATAGAAAATGGGTAGTTTTCCTTCGACTATATGTAAGGGTATGTAACTCAGTGATACTTAAGACTGAGGGAGTTAAAAACTAATCTTAAAAGTTTGGTAGATTGGCTATTAGATCCCCACAAGAAATAGCCCTCCGCGATGTTCAGGTAACTTCACGCGTATCTGAAGTATCCCTATCGTCTTTCCTAGGACATTAAACAAGGATCTTGAGCCTATCGAGAATACGGGGCAATTCGGTCGGTTTTTTCATGTTAGGTTCCGCAGAAATAAAGAACATGCTATGTAGTTTCCATCGTGAAATAATAGCCGCGGTTAGTGTTTTCACACTAATCTCCGTTATAATTAGAGTAGAGATACTCTAGACTACAAGCTTGGAGTTCTACAAGTTTAAAAAAGAATCCTACTATGGAGGTGATGGTTAATTCCTCCCTGCTCGGGGCTGCTAGGTATTTGATCCTAATGTCAAGTAATATCAATCGTGTCGAGTTTGATTCATACTCGTAAAACAGATTCAAACAATAAACGCAAATAACATTTTTTCGCGCATTATCAACAAGGTTGAGACGGCGCTGTTTGGCGACATTGAAGGAGTAGCTTTAATGGCTGCGTAAATCAATGGGAGGTTCGTCACTCTTAAACTGGCGAGAACAACACTTCCTTTCAAGGTTTGGCTTCGTTCCTTAAAAATGAGCTGGTGGATGGGTCACCTTCGGGTACCCCTATTGGGTAGTTCCAATTAAAACAAAACTAACACACGTAACAAGTTGATATTAGGAGAATTAGGAGACACGCGTTCGATTCGCGTCAGCTCCACTATTTAATACTCAGCTACTTAGGTGGCTGAGTATTTTTTAAAATTGAAATTTATGAGTAGTAAATTAAAGATATTTCAATATCATAACTTACATCTATACAATCTAAAACAATATAGAATAGCTTTAGAAGTTGGAGTATATAATTCTAGAAAAGGTTTTCTAAGTGTATTAGGAAGTAATCAACGTTTAGTTTGGGAATTTAAAAAATGGTTACCTATATATAAAGAAGATTTTATTCCATATTCTATGAATTATCGATATGGGCATGTAATAGTATATAGTGATATGTGTATACAAATAGTTTATAGAATATGGGTAAGATAGTTCAAATTATAGATTCTCTCCATGATGAACGATTGTTATTTAGAATTTGTGAGGTCGTAGGAACTTACAATAATCCTTTTGCACTTTCAAGTGAACTTATAGTTGGAAGTAATAAATTTTTGTCTTGGGAATTTGATGAGTGGCTTCCAGCATTTGAGGATGTTGTTAACCTAGAGAAAAAATCATTAAGATATGGAAGAGTACTTGTTGTAGGGGATGAATATGAGATTACAAAATATCGTATATGGATAAAATAGTACAGATTAAATATGCCCGTGGATTACTGTGTGCAAAAAACAAGATATGTTTGATATTAGGTATAGATGAAGATGGAACTGTCATTTTAGCTCGAAGTTCTAGTTTAAATTGGAAGATTTCTAAGGATTGTATGTCTCATCTTATTAAGTGTAATTTTACTTTCAAAGAAGTTAAAAAATTAAATTTTCTTATGGGAAGATATATAGAACCGACAGATATTACTTGTTATGTAAAATACCGTATATGGATAAGTTAACTTCTTATGACATTTGTACAAAATATGGATGTCTTTCACGGATATTTACTCTAATTACATATTTTGTTATGTTATTTGTAGTAATTTTATTACTTAACATCATATTATAATGTTAAGAAAATTTGGTATAATTTTTATTAAATTAGCTCCTGTACTTCTTGCAATTAAAATTTTAATATTATTACTAGCTAAATATTTTGTAGTTAGTTCTTTGTTGATTGAGTTGGTCAGTTCAATTACTGATCTTTTAATTGCAATTGGATTACTTATACTCTCACTAACATTTAAGTTTTGTATCTATCATAGACTGATAATATATTATGTCTTTGTAAGTTACATCAGTTATATTATTAGTATATTATTTGAATTTTCATTAACAAATATAGTATTCATATCTTCATTTCTATGTCTAACTATTATCGTTATATTTTTAGTAGTTTACACATATTTAAGATATGGAGATAAAAAGCAATGATAAACTCTTGTCATTCAAGATACGGACGTTTAATTTTTTACACACTATGCATTATAAACTTATAATTTTCGAAAATCACACTAAATCTACTAGCTTAGACATCACTCCTGAACAAGCTAGACAAATCTTAGGAGTAACTGACTATACTCCTGAACAGTATGAAATATTGGCAGAAATAACCAACCGTCCTGCATCCTACTTTATGGATGATTTAGTCGATTATTATGTAGACTTCTAATAAAAATATGGATCTTAAAGAACATATTGTAGGAGAAGTTGAAGGATATCCTGTAATCTATATTGAAGAAAAAGATACAATTTTCTGTAAGAACACTGCTGTAAAATATTCTTTATTAAAAAGATTATATGATAGTCCTTTCTCAAGAGAAAAAATTGAGGAAAAATCTCTTACTATAACAAAAGAAGAACATTTTGTTACATTTGGTTGTTTAACTACAACTAAAGAATATTGTCAAACTGTAATAAAAAATATAAATAAAATTAAAAATGGGAAATCCTGTAGGAGTTAAAAGCGTAATGCGAAGTACTGTTTCTAAGTATGAGCAGGAGCAAAAAGAGAAATTTATTCAGGTAATGTCTGATCCTCGCATGCGTTATTCAGATGCTTTAAATTTTGTTGAAAACGAGATTAAGCAGTCGAAGCGTATGGGTACATTCAATCATAAGATCTTGTGTTTTATGAATGATGGAGTTTATCAGCTGAATCGTGCAATCCAGGAAGTTTTTGGAATTGTATCAGCAGCTAAAAACGATAACCCTTCAGGAGGTGATGATACTGTTAATACTATTGAAGTTATCCTTGCTGATGGACGTCGTGTTAAAGTTCCGTATGGAGATATTGAACTTGCGGATTTAGGAGAAGGAAGTGTTATTTCTATCTCTTACAATAGTAACGATCACCATCTCTATATCAAAGGTAAGTGTCAGTTCAGATTTACAACTCTGATGGATGACATTATCGATCGGACAAAAGAACTTCTTGCAACTGATTCTATTTATAAGAGTCAGGCATTAGAGATCTCTGATCTTAACAATCCTCTTATCATGGATCTGTCAAATATTGACCGTGAAATGATGGTTCTTTCTGAAGATACTGCTCTCGGATTACGTCCTCTTAAATCTCGTATCAAGTATCCTGAAAAATGTACTGAACGAGGAATTCCTCTGAAGTATGGTGCACTGTTTGAAGGTCCTTATGGAACTGGCAAAACTCTACTTGCCTTTAAGCTTATTCAGGAAGCTATTCAGAATAATTGGGTGAGCGTATATCTGAAAGATCCTACATTACTTGCTGAGACTATTCGTCTTTGTAAAGTAATCGACGGAACTGGGCATGGAGTTGTTATCTTTGTTGAGGATATCGATCAGGTAACTCGTGGTAAACGAGATGCTGCTATGCAGGATATTCTTAATACTCTTGATGGTGGTGATACTAAGGGTATGAATGTAATTACTCTGTTTACTACTAATCATCTTGAACTTATTGAGCCTACTTTCCTGCGTGGTAAGCGTATTGGCAAAGTTATCTCTTTAGGTGCTTTAGATGAAGCTACTGCTAAAGAGTTCATTGAGCGTTCTTTTGTAGGAGATTATACTCTTCAGGGAGATTTCTCTGCAGTATGTAAGCAGATTCGAGATTCGAATATTGCGCCTGCATTCATGGCTGAGATTGTAGAATCTGTAAAGAGTGATATGATCTTTATGGATGATACTAAGGTTGTATTACCTCAGTATATCAAAGTAGCAGTTGAATCTTATCTGCGTCAAGTAGGTCTTGCTCAGAAGAAAGATATGACTGAAACTCCTGAAGTTAAATTTGCTGAATCGATTCGCGAAATTACTGGTATTGATCGCGTTGAGAAGAAAGTAGATGAACTTATTGAAATGCAAGACTAAGTGCTATGGAGAGCATATGCTCTCCTATGACACCTTTATTCTACCTTCACGTGGTGGTGTTGTAAGTAGATAGATATCGAAACCAAAGAATAAATAAAATGTAAATTATTTTAAAACAACTATGATAGTACAGTATTTTGACGTAATTCACTGTAAAACTCAGGAACAGGTAACGGCAGTAATTAACAAACTTCATTCTGAACAAGGACTTACTTGGATGCACGATGATGAAAATCCTCTTATCGAAAACCCTGCAGATTTTGAAATAGAACAGAAGTTCTTTAAAAATATTAATGAAGAAGAAAAGGAGGAGTTTTATATTGTAACGGTGAAATTCCCTGAATTAGATAAGTGTATTGTTCACATATCTCGAAAGGAACATAATACGGAAACAATGCGAGCCGCTCTTGCAGAAACTGATGAGGAAGAAAGTTCTGCAGAAACTGTTTTCTATGAAGCTGAAGAATTTCTTAGGAGTTTTATAGGAAGCGATCTCTTTGGAGTATTTTCTATAGACTACGAAGTCTATGATACTGAAGATAATCATATCTGTAGTATTAAGAATAAAAAGGAACTTTCTGAAATTTATAATAAAGCTATAGAAGAAGGAACTACATTTGTTGTCTACGTCGGTAGTGAAAAAGTAGAAATCAATTCTGAGCATAATATTGATTATTATGATGAAAAAATTGCATTCTAATCGAGAATACTGAAATCAATTAAAGGAAAATGATAAAGTATTAGTAAAATCTAAAGACTGGTATGATAAAAATGCCGTTGAAGAACTTACAGGTTTAAATGTTCCTATAGGTCCTAAATTTATTCCAGCAATGACTGAAGACTGTAATAAATTCTTGACAGTTTCTAATATTATAGGTTGGAGTAGTGAAAAAGACTTACGCTTTGAAATTAAACATAACTGGTATACATACTCAAGTCTTTTTGTTCATAAGCTAATTATTCGTAACTATAGAATTTCTGTCTCTTATACACATCTCCGAGCCCACGAGACAAGAGGCACTCTCGTATG